>ENA-OWPI01001896-OWPI01001896.1-marine-metagenome-genome-assembly--contig:-NODE-1896-length-21307-cov-5.371974_pt1 | contig 21307 bp, 27 predicted proteins | sample MGYA00238138_ERZ651775 | MGnify/ENA primary metagenome ERZ651775 (study PRJEB26906, sample SAMN06265043) | marine metagenome | isolation source: Helgoland LTER site | place: Germany:Helgoland, sampling...
GGGGTTAGGGGATCGATAAGGGGGTTCGCATGTGTCCAGTTCAAAACCTACCCAGATTGGATCTACCTGGATTTGATATGTCGTGGCTCCACCACGAGAATGAATTATAGAGGAAAGCCCTCTGCCGCACCAGGAAGAGCTTTGATCGAAAACATAAAGGCAATAGCACGCTCGATGAATCGTAAAGGTATAGTTTTGTCCGCAATTGATAATGTGGTCGGTTACTACAAGAGACTTGATTTTCAGGTTGCAGCCGCGGATTTGACTTGTGATAGAAGAAGAACACAACCCAGAAAGGCACGGAACATAACTTTAACGAAAGACTTTTACAAAAATGGGTCAAGGTTGTACGAAGGTGAAAATAAAAAACTAAAAGCCAACAACTATGGCACCCTCATGCAGTGGTGTATTTAATATTGCCCCCTCGTAATCATTTTGTGGATCTCACCCACGCTCCAAACGAAACCCAAGATTCTTCCGGCGTTTTTACAAGTTTCGTTTAGAGTGTTCATTTCTTTTAGCTTCGTGTAGTTTTGAGTTTACTTAGGTTCTCTGTCGTTTGATTCCTCGTTGATTATTGCTGTTGCTGTTGCTATTGCTATTAGTCATTATACCGTTTAATACACGATTGGGAGTGATATTTCTGCGTCGTTTGATTCCTATTTCATTCCAACTCGGATTCCGCGCGGCGCGGTTGCTATTGCTATTTCTGAGTCTCTTTGCAGCTTCTTCTTCTCTCATCTTTGCAGCTTTTTCTCTCCTCTGTGCAGCAGCAAGTCTATTTCTTTCTTTCTGTTGTCTGGCTGTAGCAGCATTAGCTGCTGCCCGTCTTATTGTTTCCGCTCTTGTCGCAGCTGCTTTTCGTTTTCGTTCTTCCATAGCTTTTTGTTTCTCTCTAGTGCCCTTCAGCGCGCGCCGCCTTTTGTTCGCTTCACGTTTTTTTTGCTTATCGCGTTTTTTAACTTTCGGTGATTCGATACAATGTTCGTTACCTTTGATTTGGTCCCATGATAGAATATCTCTTGTGGCTGGATCTAACACACCTACGTTATGATATACTGAACGTTCTTGCATACATTGCGATATACCTCCATTTATAGCATCAACAACTAAACACGCTCCTTCTTTTTTAAGTTGTATACATAACTTGTTAGAACTAGTGTTTCCACCTCCAACTCCAAATACAAATGTTTCTTTGTTTTTATTTCTTTCATATATAGGAACACCTCCAAGTTTGATTAATATATCTCTTGAAAGTTTTTCACATGCATCCACTATAGCTTTTTCGCTTCCGAGAAGAATTGTTATAAAATATAAAAATGTTCCAACCTTTTCATTCGGTGTCATTTTTCGCCCCCTATTATCCCGCTGCCGTTTATTCGTACCCGCTACGATATTACCTAAAGATTTTTTATATCCACTACTAACCTTTCGATAAATATTGCTTCCTAGTAACCTAACCAAAGTTTTATGTGCTACCCTAGTATTTCTCACATTATTAAAATTTATTGTATTTCTCTTTTGCGACTTAAACAAACCCTTATTTTTGTTTTCACCTAACAGTGTCTTGAACTGATTTGTTGCACGCACCCCAGTAAAATCATGAAACGTGTCCAAAATACTAAAAAACGATTCGATAAGAGGTATGTTCGATCTTGTTGTTGGCCAATTGAAAATCCAATAAAATAGAACTTTAGCTTTTTCTGCAGCATTCAATTTACTGTGAAATATAGAAGTATTTAAACTCCATTCGTCACTGACCACTTGTTTCAATAAATCTTTTCGATTGGAGGTCATAAAAAATTGGTTTACAACTTGTTTTACTTTCATACTGTTAGTTCCGCGTGGTATCATGTAATAATTTTGTGGCTTAGTTTGTTGAAATATAGTGGGAATTCCGCGAATCACGGACGCTAACGCTGCTACTCGATCATTACTTACAAAGTATGCATAATTATACATCGTGCGATTTGAAGCATCAGATTGAAACATCCCAAGGTACGCATCTTCTAAAGTAGTATTATTAGTCGTATCATTTATATCATCCATTATATGAACATTGTTTGGTCTGGTCAAAAACAAAGATGAATCGTTTTGAATTTTACTAACTAGTAAAAATTGAAAGTAATCTAATAACCTTTTGTATTCTAATGGACTTCCACGAACTTTTATATCTTTGGGAGAATTTGAAATATCCTTCAGTAATTCCGATAATTCCGCTACAGATGGAGCGTTTCCACTTAAATGAGATGTGCGAGCCAATACATATCCATTTTTATTACTATAAAGTAAACCGACAGTCGAGGGGGGGCTCTTATTGTAACTTTTTATAAAGTTTGTATTTTTACGATTCATTAAAACAGAATATCCAGCGTCACCTGTTACCATTTGAGTAATCGTGTTCTTTTTTTGTATACCCCAATTACTCTTTACTATCAATGACGGGTGTGTCACATCAGCTGGTTGAGTTAATATATGATTAGCAAATGGACTACTATATTTTATGTCATTATCAAATGAATAACCATTTGGAGTCTCTTTGACAAGTACAAATATTGGTTTTTCGGAACACGACATTATATTATAAATATATATTAAAATTTAAGATTTGAGTTTATTATTTTTGTAGTTGAGGGAGATATGCGTTTTGCATTGTTAACTATTTGTTCAAACTTAAGAGCCCACTTATTTTGTGTTTCAATAGAAACTGTACCATTTAGTTTATTAGCCTGTGTAAACATTTGACTGTATCGTTCATCGTTATTCGATACACCGGCGATTTTATCTATAGAGTGGAGCATGAGAACAACATATCGCCAAAATATCCTTTGAGGTAATTGATTTCGCATTTCATATGTAAATGTGAGATACGTGTTTACAAGTTGTTCACGCTTCGTTTTATTGTCCAATCTATTATTAAGCTTCCGTCCAGTTCCCTGAAAAACCTTCATTGGAGAATTATTTTTACGAGGGGTTCCCAAACTATTATTAGGCTTCCTGTTTACATAACGGGTGACCGCACCATTTTTTACCATAACCTTATTACTAGGGGTTCCATTCTGACGATTAATGGTAGTTGTAGAACTACCTCCATTCGTTCGCTGCCTTAGTTGACTAGACATATCTACTATCACCTGAGAAAAAGTTCATAGACCCACTGCCCATCGACGATCTCCTCTTCGATGAGTTTGTCCTTCAATTGTTCAAGTTCCTTCCTGTGTTCCAAAATCATGCAGACTGTATCATCGTAACACTTCTCCACGAGGTCATTGATTTCCATGTCCACCAGGTATGTAGCCTCTGGTGACATCTGGGTGTAGTCAAATTTATGTGTACCAAAGCCATACGTCGTCAACATCTCACGGGCAATCTGGTATACCATCGCGTAATCCGATGACGCCCCTGTGGTAACCTTCTCCCTACCATACACAACCTCCTCCGCAGCACGACCACCCAAGGCAACCCTAATTTGAGAGAGGAGGTACTCCCTGGTGTACATCGCAGACTCCGCGTTCTCCTCCGAGGGTTGGAAGAAGGTCACCCCACCAGCCGCTCCACGGGGCATTATAGACACCTTACGCACAGTATCATAATCGGGTGCGAGGACACCAACTATGGCGTGTCCAGCCTCGTGGTAGGCCACCAACTCCTTTTTTCGCATCGAGAACTTTACGTCCCCCTTGGCTCCCACAACAATCCTCTGGTAGACATCCTCGATGATTTCATTGTTGATAGTTCCACCCGCATCCTTGACAGCCTTAATGGCACACTCGTTTAGGAGGTTTGCCAGGTCTGCCCCCGAGAAACCGGTAGTTTGCTTGGCGATCTTAGATAACTCTACATCTTCAGCCAAGGTCTTGTCCCTCGCATGGACACCCAATATCTTCTCACGACCTCTCACACTTGGGAGGGAGACCTGGATCTTACGATCGAAACGCCCGGGGCGGAGAAGGGCTTCATCCAATATATCAATCCTATTTGTAGCGGCAATCACAACGATACCAGTCTCGTTATCGAAGCCATCCATCTCTGTAAGGAGTTGATTTATGGTCTGCTCTCTCTCGTCATTTCCAGGTGTGGCCGTACCACCGCGTTGCTTCCCAACCGCGTCAATCTCATCGATAAATATGATGCACGGTTGATTCTCCCTCGCCTGTTCGAAGAGTTCACGGACACGCTTAGCTCCAACACCAACAAACATCTCTATGAATGTGGCGGCGGAGCACTGGATGAAGGGGACGTTTGATTCACCCGCGATGGCACGGGCTAGTAGGGTCTTCCCCGTCCCTGGAGCACCCGCGAGAAGGGCACCCCGGGGAATTCGAGCACCACTTCCGTAGTACTTTTCGGGTTGCTTGAGGAAGTCTACAATCTCTTCAAGTTCCTCCTTGGCTGAGTCAATTCCCTCGACGTCCTCAAAGCGGGTGGTGACCTCCTCTTCCATATTGAAATCCGTAGACCCGAGGAAGGGGTTGGGCATTCCACCACCCCCCGAAAAGAATGTTCGAGCCAAAGTAAAAATGTAGGCGATAAAGAAAAATATAAGAATGCTATCAATCACCGATACAGGTTGTGAGACGTCCACGATCACATCACTGTCACTTTCCATGAGAACTTCCCAAAGTTTTTCATTCTGAACAATCTGGACATCCCCATAATCCCCATTCTCCTCATAAAATTGAGCTATGTTCTTGTTAGGTTTTACAACAACTACGGGGAGTTCCTTGTCCTTTACACTCTGTATAAACTGACTGTATGTTTTGGGTTGATATTCGGGTTTACGCTCTTTTGTGATCTTAACGGGAGGAGATGTAAAACTTTTCCCGATGCTGAACATCTTGCTATATAGGTCGATTAAAGTTTTGAACAAATTGCACACCTCACCAAACGTTTTTGATGTTTACATATTTGTGAATTGATACATACAGAACACATACTACGAATCAAACCATGTATACACAACCGACCGCCGTTACAAATAGGACACCGGATTAAGACCTTTTGGTGTGGACAGGTGTTCATTAACTTAAAGCAATAAATTAAAATTATATAATGAACATACATATCGATCAAGTAAATAATGGTGTGTATAATGTTTTTGTAATAAAGAATGACGAATATATTACGAAAACTATTTCACGTGGTTTTGAATGGGATGGGTGGATGCGAGAAGATGTACGTTTGTTCCATAAAAATGATACAGATATTATAGATATAGGCGCAAATATAGGGTATAATACACTTTTATTTTCAGATTATGGATCAGTATATTCTTTTGAACCGGTGTATCATCACATTGTGGGTCTCAACGTTAAGAATAATGTATTGAGAAACAAAGTTGAAGTTTTTCCATACGCTCTTTCAAATGAAAATAAGATAAATGAAATTTTCATTCCTAGTAGAGGATGTCAATCAAATACACACATCAATTATGGGGGGACGGGTTTTACATTACCCGAGGATTGGAGAGGGGGTTCGTTAGAAGTTACTTGTGAAAAACTAGATGATGTATACTCCGGTGTCACGTCTTTTATTAAAATTGACGTTGAGGGTCATGAATTACAAGTTCTAGAAGGTGCTAGGGAGACTATTAAAAAACATATGCCCACAATTCTCATCGAACTTCACGATTTTAAGGATTCCATGGAGGAACATATATTTCTAAAAGATTTGGGATACGAAGATCCAATAGAGAGACCCGAGGCTATGTTCTTGTATCGAGCGAAGGAAAACTTTTCAACCATGTAATACATCTGGTACGCTTCTACAACACTTGGACACCTGTACTCTTCGGGCATACATTCGGGGATACCTTCTTGTGAATAGTATGCAGTCTCACTTCGCCGCTCCTCAAAGTGTTGTGGGTGGTTGTCCCATAACCATAGTAAATGTCTAGCACAAGTATGAACCTTACCATATCTACGCGTGTACTCGAGAGTCAAAGAGATTCCAATCTTACACGCATACATATAGTTTTCGATACTTGAACCAACCCACATAGTCATAGGGTGTTTTCCATGTGCGGGGCGGTATCCACGGCGCGTACCATCCTTGGTGAAGGGTGCGTGTGTGTGGACAAAGTCTTCCTCATTGGAGAAATACCAAGCTGTGTAGAGCATCTGGCATATTTCCAATTGGATCTTGACTACATGTTGATCACATGACATATGTGCAATCTCATTTGGATCGAGAGATAGGAAAAATATATTCATATTGTTAGTTTTTTGTATTACAAAGACGTACTTAGGTGTTATTCTTCAACATCCGAAATATACTCTTCCCCCGGTTCTTCATCCACCTCAACTTCAACTTCAACATCCATTCCTCCATCCTCTGGTGGAATGGCATCTTCCTCAGGTTCCTCCTCGGGTTCCTCCTCTAGTTCTTCTTGGGGTGTGGGTATTTTCTTAACCCTTCTAACCTTTTTAATTGGTTCTTTATTGAATATTTTATCAATGATACCTGGTACTTTCTTGGAAAATTCTTCTCTTTTATTGGATTGTTTTTTTATACGATCCAAAAACTCCTGACTAAATCCCTGCGCCTTGTAGGCTTGTAGTATAACTTTGACCGACGGTTTTTTACACTTTTCATACATCGACGCAACCGCACAATTAATCTTCACCCTCACAATTCCATTTTTGAGAATGCGGAAATTTACCTTGACCTGATCCGAAAACTCAATGTCAGGTTCTCGGGGTACTGGTGTCTTCGACTTTTCTACGAGTATGGGTAAATTCGGATTTACGAAGGGTATACCCATTTCTCTGTTATTTTTTTCCAGTAATTTCAAATAATCGTCTTGCTTATAGACGGGAAGTTTTTCAAACTTGAAATACACCGTAGGTGTAGGGTTTAAGATGTTGTAAAGAAAACTACCAGGTAAAATTGGTTCATTTTTATGTACTGTATTTTTAACACGGGTACGCGGTGGTAGTCGCCGATACTGAGTCATAGTTTTTTTATACATTTGTTTCTAACTTAGGTTTCATAAAATATTCTAATTCACAACGAATGACGTGTTCAGATTGTTGATTAACATGTGTATAGTATGGTCCCCAAATCTCAATAACCTTTCTCTCATGATCATACCATAGATAATCAAGACCAAGTTTTCGGGTGAGCCAGTAAAATTTTTTTCCAGTCTTACCTACAAACGCAAACACACGGTCCTCATCGTACTGAGACACGTCCATTTGGGAGTAGTGGCTGGTCGGGGGTGTGTACGGTGCCATTCTTGTTTTTAGTATGCTCCATTTGTTTAAGTTGATTTCTGATATGTTTTTGTGAATATACTTCACCCTTCTTTTTCTTATCGTTTTTAGTCACGCGTTTTTTTGGCTCTTTAAACTCCATTTGGTATTTACATTCGACTTTTATCTTTTAACTTAGGTCTTCTTCATCGATAAGTGAAATGTCATCTTCACTCTCTTCCTCATCAGATTCGGTTATTTCAAAATCTTCATCCTCACTATCGTCTATGATTTCATAACCACCGTTTACCCGTGCATATAATTTCGTGTCTTCTAGGGTTTCTACGTCATAGAAACCAGATACCTCCTCCTTTTTTATAATCGTTTCATTGTCACAGAAGTCATACAAACATGGTCTGATCTGTTCAAGAAACTTAATTTTATACGTTTCGATATCTTCTTGTAAAATTTTTGCTATCTGTATGGTATTATCATCGCATGCGACGTCGACAATCATATATTTTTTTATTAATTTTATATTCTTTAATAATATTAATGGATCATCTGAAGAGTTGGGGAATTAGATATATATCTGGTAGAAATGTTCTAGATGATGACGCTGTTATGTTTGACATAGACGACACTCTCATATTTACAGATGGTAGGGCTAATACAGCAATGATTGAACTCTTAAATGAGGCTATATTATTGGGATATAAAATCATAATTATAACGGCGAGACCAAACTCGAAAGATGTAATCAAATGGACAATTGAACAATTAAGAATGTATAAAATTGGATATCATTATATAGGTTTCACTAGTGCCATTACTAAGACTGTGATGAAACAGTCACTACCGTTTAACTTTATACTATCTGTCGGTGACCTACAGACCGATCTAACAGACTCCCAACATGTACTCAACATTTCCAATTTTTATCACAGTTGAGACAACTTACAAACGTAGTCATCGGTTCATCTGCAGATCTCGTTTGAAGCTGGTAGTATGTAGTCTTTTTAGATTTACAGCGACCACACTTGAAGAACCCTTCCTGATTCTTACTTTCATTTATCATGTATTCCTTTCGCATGTCGTTGTGAATTTTAATCTCAATTTCCTTAGCGTATGGTCCATCGGGCCATAGTTTTTCGGGTCTCATGTTCACAACGTCAATAGTCTTTACTTTTTTTTTCTGAATATTCATTTTTAATTCAGGACATTTTAGTAAATTATATTGAATTGATAGAAACTTTGTCTTGTACATCTTGACAAAGTCTGGATTATCCCAACTTGGTAAACCACACGAGTTGACATCAATCGCATAATTTAATATATTCTTCTCGAGATTTATACAGATTGGATCAGAAGATGGAATTTCGAGAAGTGTAGAACAACGTTCCACAACAAACTTACGTAAAGGACTATCCATATATGTTCCATAATAGTTTTTTACTTAGGTTTTTTTTATTATTATACTCTAAGATGACTTTAGCAGTGCTTATAGATGAAATAGAGGACTCTATACAACAGATACATGTTGATATAGACCCCTCTAAAAATGAAATTTTTAAAATACTCGGGGGGTGTCAAACGTTTGTGGGCCAGTGGCCAGATATAGATGTTGTTATTATGAAAGCGGAAAACGCCCTCATAATAAATGAAAACACCTTACCAGAACCTTTCGATGAGGAAGAGGTTCGAGGTAAAATACTTCTACTGAGAATGGATAAGAATTCAGAACCACAAGATTTTACACTTGAGGAGTATAATTTATTTGGAACCAGGGATAAAGGCGTCCTCGTTTAAAACCGCGTTTGTATATTTCATGGCCAATTGAAAATGAATGTACGCCCAGTCCATTGGGTTATTCATCGTTGGATTACCTTCGATAGGGTTATCGTTTACAATACCGATAACATCAACTTTTTCACCGGTGGTGGTTTTCGCCATGGCGGAACCAATCTTTTTTAACCACATGACATGGGTTTCATTTTTACAATCAAATCCTTTTACAAAATTCACCATTTATATTACTTGGGATTCTTTTCTATAAGTAGACGCGCACTCGGGTCTGTTATTTTAGTCCACCTGGGGCGCCATATTTCAGATATCAGGTGATCGTTATCCTTTCCGTAGATGTCCCAAAATGTAGTTCTATAAAATGCCTCCTCTTTTGATAGTGGTGTATTCTTAAACCCAAAAACACCCACAGACCATATAGTATGTTTGTAAATATCGTCGGAAATCTCACCATTTGTGTACATTTTGATTTCATCTACCCAATTCGTACCAACCGCGTCACTCATACCATCCTTCTGTCTCCATAAAATATCTTTGGGGAGATATCCCTCGAAGGCCTCCCGTAATATTCTTTTTTCAATACCACCCATCTTTTCAGTTTGATTGATAGTCATACAGAAATCGATGAATTTTTTATCCAAGAATGGAACAATCAAATCCAAACCATGGGCGCCCGCACACCTATCAGCCCTTAACCCATCAAACTGATGAATCAAACGAAGACGACGCATGTTTTCACAAGCAAATTCATCAACACTTGGTGCGTTATGGAAGTAGAGGTAGCCCCCCAATAGTTCATCACTCCCCTCACCCGAAAAAATGTACCTGCATTCTGTATTCTCCTTGATGTACTTACATAACAGCCACATTGGTGTACTGGCCCTCACTGTAGTGGTGTCATAGGATTCCAGGGACTTTATGACCGGTACCAGTGCCGCGATACCTTCCTCAGGTGTGAAGGTAACCTCCGTATGATCAGTATTTAGGTACTCGGATACCGTGCGGGCAGCTTCCAAGTCCGGACTCCCCTTGAGACCGATGGAAAATGTCCTAATCTTACCCAACTTCCGTGTAGCAATAGATGCGATGAGACTACTGTCTAAACCACCAGAGAGTAGAAAACCTATATCACGCTCCGTATTATCTATGCGCACGTGTACAGCCTCTTCGAAAGTTTTCCTAAGTTGTGGAATGAACCCATTCTTGATGTACTTATGAACTCTCCAATATCCCGTGTGATAGCATACAAAGTTGTCAAAGTAGGAATCATAAAAGTGTCCGGGTGGAAATATATCAATCTTGGAGTTTAAAAAAAGTAACGCTTTAACTTCACTCGCAAACGCAATTGAGTCTGGTCCATACCGAGTATAGAAGAGTGGTCTCACACCCACGGGATCTCGCGCGGCCATGACACGTGTACCATCCGTATATACAAACGCAAAATCACCATTCATTAAATCGAGAGCCTTTTCGATACCATGATATTGAATGAGAGGTATTATGACCTCACAATCACTCTGACTCGATCCAGGGATCTTTGGAAGATCGCGGTGATTATAAATCTCCCCATTACACACGAGCATATGTTCACCTCGGTGGAAGGGCTGCATACCAGCGGGTGTGAGATCATTAATGGCCAACCTGTAAAAGTCCATGCGACACTTACCCAATGTTTCACTTTTATAATCATCGGGTCCCCTGTGATTAAGAAGATGTGAGGATATCTCAACTTCTTCACCAAAAAGGGCTATGATACCACACATTATTGTTAATTATCACGTAATGTTTAAGCCATCGTTCAAAACCTTTCTATACATGTAGTCATCGGCGTTACCGTCCATCTCCTGACCAGACATGGCAATCATTTCTTCACCATTAAACATCGACGTACTGAAGTCTAATATACAGTAAAAGGAAACATTGGAACGCATTGACATTTTATCTATATCATCGTAGTCAAATTTTTCGAGTTTAAATTCCTTTGCTATTTCTTTAGGTGTTTTAACAATTCCTTCTAACCTTGGCTCAACTCTCCTTCTATTGTCAGACATGTCAAGTATTGGCCATACCCCGTATTTAAATTTAAAATGAGAAACATATTTTATACAATTAATACCTACATCTTTTTCAGAAAAACAAGCAAACCTAGACTTACCATTTGGATCTACTAAACTCAGATATGTTTTACATGGGATAAATTTTACAAGAAGGAATTCCATATAAATTATATAAGGAAAAAATCTTTAAATAATATATGAATCTTCCAAAGACTGCTGGACAGTGTAAATATATGATTGCCCTCAATTCGAGTAAGCCAATTATCGTTGGAACTGGTCCAGCCGGTTCAGGGAAGACAATGCTCGCGTGTCATACCGCAGCTGAGCACATTCGTAAGCAACCACGTGGGAAGGTTGTCCTTACGAGACCCATTGTGGCAGCCGACGAGGATATGGGCTACCTCCCCGGGGATATGAATCAAAAAATGGAACCATGGACACGACCAATGTATGACATCTTCGAACAATATTTCACCTATAATCAAATGGATCGCTGTATTAGTATTGAACCCCTCGGGTACATGAGGGGGAGGACGTTCAACAATACCCTCATCATCGCCGACGAAATGCAGAATAGCACACCAAACCAAATGTTAATGTTATTGACCAGGGTTGGACCAGGTACCAGACTCATAGTCACCGGGGACTTGGAGCAATCCGACCTCACGAATGAAAATGGTCTTTCCGAACTTATCTATAAAATGCAGCTCTTTGATCTCAAATATCTCGAACATGTTAGAATGAATCAAGATGATATTGTTCGGCACCCAGCCGTCAAGGAGGTGCTTAAAGTTTTACGAGTTTAAAAAAGAATGAAGGTTGTTCTAGCCCTACCAGGTAGAAGCTTCTCGGGTTCGTTCCTCATGAACTGGACTCAAACTGTAATGACCCTGAGCAAGAAGGGATATGAAGTTGTGGTCACAAATGAATATTCTAGCTACGTGACCTACTCTCGTATGAAAACCCTAGGTCTCGATGTACTGAGGGGTGCCGACCAGGTGCCCTTTGGTGGCACCCTAAACTATGATGTTTGGTTGACCATAGATTCTGATATAATTTTCACACCCGAACAGGTTATTGAACTCATCGAAGACACCAAGAAGTATCCAGTCGTTTCGGGATTGTACCGAATGCAGGATAGAGTTCACTTCGCCACCGTCCAAAAATGGGACGTCGAATACTTCAAAAAGTGTGGGAGTTTTGAATTTATGAGAGACCTTCCCACCGACAAGTATATACCGGTGGCCTACAGTGGTATGGGTTTCTTTGCGTGTCGGAGAGGGGTCATAGAGAAGTTGAAGTATCCATACTTTAGCTACCCCCTCGTGGAGATTGAAGCTGAAGATGGGAAAATTCTGAGGGACACCTGCTCGGAGGATGTCTCATTCTGTAAAAACCTCACAGATGCCGGCTTTGAAATCATGGTAAATACGGATCTCCAGGTTGGTCACGAGAAGACTCTTGTTGTTTGATGTTCTCAATCTCAGCCTCTATCATTTTTAATCCAAACTTAGATGAATTAATCCTGTGCCCTAGTTCATCCAATTTTATTTTTAGTAGTTTGTATTCCTCACCGATATTATAAACTTCCTGATCTAAATGACCATACTGTTCAATGAGTTTGTAGTTTTGGGGAATCTTGCTGAGTTCACCAGCAATTTTGTCGCAATAATATTGTAATCTGTCCACACATTCATCCATTGCTACTATTTATTGAGATTATTATACATGTCCTTGGCCGCCGCAATCCTAAATTCTAGATCTGTCGACGGCCATTGAATCATAAAATCACCTTCTTGCCACTGTCCATCGGTTCCCATTATATCGTTAAAATTTGTTCGCTCTTTGAGTCGAGGTAAGTTTTTATAGTCATACGAATTCATTACACGTTGTGGGAGAACCTTGCCAACCCTACCCCAAAATGTCCCATTTTGTACTATACCTGTTTCTTCCAAGTGTGTTCCAACAAAGAGATCCTGAATAAGCTGATTTTCAAACATATACCAATGTCTGTACAGGGGCATACCAGCTACAATCGTATCAAGAAAAGCCCTACCAATTGGTGAATTTCGAATAATCATATTCCCACAATTAATACCATTACAGTCAGCTGGAATCAAAATGTGTGTATTGTTATCCGAATATTTTTCAATAATATCTTCAACCTTTATATCGGAATTTGTAATCATGACATCACAGTCCGTGTTCAATATCCATTCAGCATCCGGATATTTTTCCATCGCTTCAATCATGACAAATATTTTACCCCACCCCGCGGGAACGTGGGTGTCTGGAATTGGTGGGAGTTTGGCAATCACCGGTTTTCCACAAGCTTTTGCACCACAATCATTTGAATAATGAAGTTTGTACCCATGTTTCAAACAGTATTGTAATTTATTTTTGTATAGAGTCCATTCCGCCAATGGTTCATATTTTTCATCGTGAGCCGATACGACAACAATCATATACTACACACACCAAAGTTTTTTAACTACATTAATAAATCATATAGGTCCGTATTAGAAGGTGGAGCAATTGTATATGTCCCAGTTTCATCCTTCTTCCATCTACTTTTCTGCTTATCCATAGACTTAATGTGCCACATGGCGAGAGATGGAACAGCTTTAATTCCAGACATTTTCTCTGAACCGGTTAACTTTGTATGAAGTTCATCTGTCCAGTTAATATAGTCACAATTCTTATGAATGCGTAGCTGATAATCGGGCCAGTTTATAAAACCAACCTCATTTACATTGAAACCAAATTCTTCCGCCTCACTTTCAGTTATGTCTGGATGAATATTGATTCGTGGAACTGCAATAATTTCAGACCCCGTTTCTTCAATGACACGTTTGACAATCTTGATGAGAGATTCTTGTGGTAGTTCATCCGCATCGATGTAGAAAATATATTCACCCTTCGCCTTTTCTATATGAAAATCTGCGTTTGTTTTGAAATTATCAAATGGTCTCTCGTATACTGTGATTCTCTCTTTAAAATGTTCTAATACGAGAGAAACTTTTTCAGTAGTATTACCAGAATCTACGACAACATCAATATAATCTTCATCATCAATAGTTTTCGTGAGAAAATTCAAAAGTGAAAAAAGTTCTCTCGATTCGTTACAAACTTGTATAGTGTAGGTGAGTTTCATATAAGTCTTTATACATTTAAAGTTTTTAAGCTCTATAAATACAATGGTTGAATATCACGACTTGACAATTCGCGATGGATGTCACGCGATATCACATAAACTCACGGCGGATATGATAAAAAAACATTGTATCTTCGCCGAAAAAGCTGGGATACCCGTCATGGAGATTGGTCATGGAAATGGTCTCGGGGCGTCTTCGATACTTATCGGGGAAGCTGAACTCACTGACATAGAGATGATATCTTTAGCCAAAAATTATCTCAAAAATACGAAAATGTCAGTCCACGTAATCCCCGGTTTAGCGACTATAGAAAGAGATATTGATCCAGCCATCAATCTCGGTGTAGATATATTTCGTATCGCATCACATTGTACAGAAGCGACGATGACTAAAAGTCATATTGAATACCTGGTATCCAGAGATAAAACGGTATACGGGGCATTAATGATGTGTGCTACATGTCCCCTAGATGTACTCGTCGGTGAAGTTGAAAAAATGAAATCGTATGGTGCATCGGCAGTTATAATAATGGACTCAACTGGTTCATTTTTTCCAGAAGATGTTGAAAAAACATTTACAGAACTTTCAAAAATTGGAATACATTTAGGATTTCATGGACATAATAATTTAGGCTTGGCTGTAGCGAATTCACTGACAGCTATAAAAAATGGTGCGACGATCATAGACGCAACGGTTCACGGTTTTGGGGCGGGGGCTGGTAACACACCTTTGGAAATTATGACCACACTTCACCCATGTGGAAATATTCACATAACCGAAACACCCAACTATACACACCCGGTTACCAAGATTATCAACATATTAACGGCTAAGCATAAACTTCACTCAGTCTTCGAAAAGGCAATTTTAGAATCAAGTGAAAAATATAACATTTCAATTGCCAAGCTTGTAGAAGAACTTGGAAATAGAAAATTAGTTGCGGGTCAAGAAGATCTCGTAAGGGTTATTGCCTCTCAGATGTCCGAACAATCTTAGAAGATTTTTCAGATATTGTGTCACCCATTATACGTGTAACGATATCCATAGGTAAGACGGGTGACATTTCTTCTATAGGTGGTGCGAAAATTGAACCATCCATTTGTACCACTCCCTTTACTTTGGGTATGAAATCTTGGTCGGGGGGCATAAATAATTCACATATAGCAGGACCTTCGTAATCCATGAAACGGGGAAAGTAAAAATGAAACTCGTTCCATGTTTTAATCCTATATCCTTCATAACCGAAAGCCTTAGCCACCTTCATATAATCTGGTAAAACTATACCAGTATTTTCATCAACTGCAGTATAATTACCTTTGAATAACATTTTTTGTGTGTGCTTAATCATCAAATATCCGTCGTTGTTGAATATTACAATTTTAACGGGCAATTTATGTTGAACGATTGTTTGTAGTTCCTGTATGTTCATCATCATACCACCGTCACAATTTAAACATAACACCTCTCGACCCTTCCCACCAATTGCCGCACCAAAAGCAGCTGGTAAGCCATACCCCATTTCACCAAGTCCATAAGAAGAAAACATAGTCATATCCCCACCAAGATGGATAGATTGGTGTCCAGATAGAAGAGCAGTCCCCATATCAGTCACGATAATTTGATTTGGTTTCAGGTAATTTGAAATTTCTTGAATCATTCTGTATGAATTTGGAAACGCATCGTCTTTGTGATTTTTGTCAACTATCGGAAACTCTTCGCGTATAGATTGACACTCTTGAATCCAAGAATCACATGAACTTTTAACACCCGACATTTTTTCTAAAAATCCACCACAGTCCGCCCTAATTGGGAGATCGACAAATTCTTTAAACTCAGATTCGTCTATATCAACCATGACTATAGTGGCATTTCGAGCAACTTCTTTCATATCGTACCCAGTTTGTGGTATTGTCAACCGTGTTCCGAGTGTGATGAGAAGATCACACTTTTGGAAGATGAAGTTAGCCGAACGCTGTCCATACACCCCAGGGCTCCCAAAAAAAAGTGGATTATTGTGGTCAATTATATCGATAGCAGACCACGTGAGTAAAGTTGGGATATTCAAAGATTTCATACGAGACCTGAAAAGTTCGACAGACTTTGAAAGTTTTATACCATGACCAGCCAATATAACTGGACGTTTCGAATTCTCTACAAGTTGACATACGCGTTCAATTTCTTCGGTGGTCGGCATTACCACTGGAGGTGTCCCCCGCGTCCAAAGTCGGGGTGTAATCATAGACGATTGAACATCGAATGGAAAATCGAGTAAAACTGGACCCATTCGTCCAGAAAGTGCGGTATTGTACGCATGCTCAAGTTCATCTTGAACACTTGGAGCATCCACAAGTTTGGCGTATTTGGTCGTCTTCGAAACCATGTGAACTATATCAAATCCTTGCGTTCCATACATTCTCCTAGACGCATGCTTTTTTACGTATTCCGCCTTTTCCTGACCAGTAATGATAATCGCGGGTGTAGAGTCTGCCCATAAACTTACAATACCCGTAATGGCATTGGTCGCACCCCCACCAGCCGTAATAAGCGCCATCGCTAGTTTACCTGATGTTCTGTAGTAAGCCCCCGCGGCCAAAACAGCAGCTTGTTCATTATGAGTATTCAGTATAGTTATACCAGATTCAGCACACGAATTGTATATGTGAGAATTTGCCGAACCGATAATACCAAATACAGTGGTGATACCATGCTCAAGTAAAAATGAAACAATCACATCACAAACTTTGTTTGTCGCCATTATATATCATTGGTGAAATACTTTTAAGTATTCTCATATATCGAGTACATTATTATATTCATTCCGCACTGATGGCTTCGCGCTTCGCGCGGTGTATACTTTCTTCGCAACTTCTATGGCGGCACAGTTGATGACATCTAAATTCCCAGCATATTTTGATAGGTAATCTTCTGAACCATACACTTTGATGGATACCATTAAAATATCATTCGATATATATTTTGGTTTCAATTCGGGGGTGTACCCTTTCACATATGTTTGCATTCGTTGTATAAAAGAGTCAAAATCCTCAAAATTTCCACCGGTTGCTCTTAAAAATATGGTCGTTTGCATCACAGTTTCGGGTAAAGGATTTACATTCAAAATAACTTTACAATTGTCTATACCCACCAATAATTTGATAGCACTTTCGGTTGTCTGTATGTACTTATCTACATTAATCCTCGTCGCCATACCAGCGCTTCCAGAAGATATTTGTGTCACGACTTCAGCATATGAGACTGTACACGAAGAAGTGAGATACTTCAATAACGGTATAGAAACCTGACCACCACATGTGATCATATTCACATTCTGTGTATGACGTAAACATTCACAATTTACATTAGGAACACACATTCTACCAATCTTAGATGGTGTCATATCAATGACGTGTATGTTTTGTGCCAAAAATACATTAGCATTCTCAATTGCCGAATATGCATCGGTACAATCAAATACAATATCACATACACCGGGGTGATCTATAAAATATTGAATTCCACTCGATTGATATGGAACATTTGGTGGTAACTTTTTGGTAGATTCACGACGTCCCACAAATGCGACAACTTTACACCCAGAAATCTTTAAAAGTTTGTACAATAAATCTGTTCCTATATTTCCAGTTCCAATAATTCCCACCCGCATCTTACTTTATATGTGTTGAAAAATCTTTAAATATATAACTTTCACCCAATTTGGAAATATCCCGAATTTCCCAACTGGCTCCAAAATAAGTCGCCCACTCTGACAATAACTTCTTCTCCGGGTAAACCAAATTACAACATTTTGGCATAAGCCATTTACTATACACATATTCCTGAACAATTTTCTTAACGTCCTCTACATCGATGAAGTCGAAGTACCTATCTCGTTCGATGATGACGTGACCCTCCTTCTTACACACCGCACTAAAACGAGTTGGAAGTTCACCTGGTCCGTAACACCCCCAAATACGCAACGAATACGCGTTAGGAATAGTCTCTATGCGTTTATCTACCACCCATTTTGAAAGGCCATACGGGTCGGTTGGTGGATTTCCACGGAGGGCGGCACCACTCGAAAAGTATAATAATTTACCCTTGAAAACTCTGGAGACATTTTCAAACATTAGTATATTTTTGTACGTCGTCATCTCATTTTGCTGATCAATACTAGAAGCACAGTGTACCACCACATCATATGTATACGTGTTGAAAAATTCCTCAACCGCTGATTGGTCCAACAAATCTACATCTTGTCGAGTGACACCCACCCAATCTGTACCACGGAGAAGATTCTTACCTATAAAACCACCTGCGCCAAGAACACACACTTTCATCTTGTTTAAAGACAAGAATACTCTTTAAATTACAATGACGAAAAAGGTTTGGTATGCTCCAAATAAATTTGAATCCTATGGGGAAGAAGAGATTGTCGCAGTTGAAAACTGTCTCCGTGATGGGTGGCTCGCGGGCTTTGGTGCGCGAACCGTAGAATTTGAAAGGAGGGTGGCCGACCTCTTTGGGAAGAACCACGGACTCTTCGTCAACTCTGGGAGTAGTGCAATCCTCTTAGGTTTGTGCGCCCTCAACCTCCCACCGGGCTCGGAGGTTGTGACCCCTGCTTGTGGTTTCTCTACAACTGTCGCACCCCTCATGCAACTTGGTCTCAAACCCGTATTTTGTGACGTTGGTCTAAACTCTTATGTACCAACGGTTGAACAACTGAAGGCTGTTGTAACCCCCGAAACGAAGTGTATCCTTCTCCCCAACCTCATTGGGAATGTACCAGTGTGGCCCGAAATTCGGAAAGCCTTCCCGGGGGTGACACTCTTCGAGGACTCTGCTGACACCATCACCCACACAGTGGATACGGACATAAGCACCACCAGTTTCTACGCCAGTCATGTAATTACAGCTGGTGGTATTGGTGGTATGGTTATGTTCAATGATGGGGAACACCTAAAGAGGGCCCTAATGTTTAGGGACTGGGGGCGCATCGGGGACAACATTGAAGAACCCAGTGAGCGATTCAATCATTCAGTGGATGGTATCCCCTACGATTGGAAGTTTCTATACGGGGTGCCAGGGTACCACCTCAAAGCTTGTGAGATGAACGCAGCCTTTGGCCTCGTTCAACTCGACAAATTGGGGGGGTTCCTCCAAAAGAGACGGAGGAATGTTCGAAGATACCTCGAGAACCTAAAGGATACACCGTACTACACCCTCCCAGATGACTCTCAAATCCCGAATTGGCTCGCTATTCCCCTCCAATGCCCGGACCGCCTCGAACTTGTAAACTTTCTAGAAGAGAATGATGTCCAGACACGTGTAACCTTCGCTGGTAATATCACGAGGCACCCAGCTTTTAGGGAGTACCTACAGGAGTTTGAAAATGCCGACCTCATCATGAAGGATGGATTTCTCCTAGGTGCCCACCATGGTATGGACTTGGACGATGTTGATCGTGTGTGTGATCTACTTAAAAAATTTGCGGTGAATAAAGTAAAGTAATGTATTAGTCACAGGTGGATGTGGTTTTATCGCATCCAACTTTTTAAACCTGATGAAAGTAAAATACCCAAATGTACATTTTGTAAATGTCGATAAACTTGATTATTGTTCAAATGTAGAAAATGTACATCCGGGTGTAGCCACTTTTATCAAGGGAAATGTAGGTAACAAGGAACTTATTGAACATCTCATTGAAGAATATAGGTTCACTGCCATATTTCACTTCGCTGCCCAAAGTCATGTAGATAATTCATTTACGGATCCACTTTCATTTACAGATGATAATACCCTAGCAACCCACGTTCTCGTAGAAGCCGCGCGGACGTGCGCACCAAATGTGGAGTTTATTCATTTTAGTACAGATGAAGTCTATGGAGAATCTAAGACGGACGTACCTTTCACAGAGAATGAAGGTGTCCTCAGACCAACAAACCCATATGCGGCCTCCAAGGCTGCCGCAGAGATGATCGTTCGTTCCTACATCGAATCATTTGGAATGAACATTAAGGTGATTCGCTGCAACAATGTATACGGACCAAATCAGTATCCAGAAAAACTTATTCCCAAGTTCAAGAGACTTCTAAAGCAAGGTGAAAAATGTACCATCCACGGGTCTCGTTCGGCATCTATAAAGAGAGCATTTATGCACGTCGAAGATGTGGTAGACGCCGTAGATGTCGTATGGAAAAGGGGAACTCCCGGTGAAGTCTACAACATAGCCTCCGATGATGAACTCTCGGTGATGGAAGTTACCCAGCTTATAATTGAAACCGTTCAGGGTACCACCGATTATGATAAATGGATCACCTACATAGAAGATCGCCCATTTAATGACCAGCGGTACTACATTTGTGCTAAAAAATTAAAGTCCTTAGGTTGGTCTCAAAAAAAGACCAGGGAAGACCTCAAAAAATTTCTACATGTATAATAAACTATGGCATCACAATTCTCTATGGCCGGAATGAAGGCACTTGGTGCCAGTGAATTCAAAATAAACTTAAGCTACTACACCGTTTTCCTCACAATTGGACTTGCTCTGGGTTACATTATCATTGCCTCTATGGGCATCAACAATTTCAAAACATGTGGTGAAGATATAACCGGAAGTAAGACCAACCAGAACTTGAACGAGTTTCTCGTCGCCTCGATTGCAATCGCAATCGCTATCCCCGCGATCTTACTCTTTATGAAACTCGTTGGACATTTTGATATGACCCAAAAAATGCTTGTATTTGGTATTCTTTATGCGGTGATGGGGGTCATAGCTTCGGCGATTTCTCTCAACTTTTCCATGAAGTGTAAAAAGGAGGAAGGGAATGGTGTAATTTGGAACGGTATAATGTTAGCCGCGACATCGGCCGGGGTGATCGGTCTTGGGTATCTGTTATCTAATCAGAGATATGCGATACATATAAAAGCTGTCGCAAATCGTGCCCGGAGAGCGGCCGAGGCGAATATGGCGGCAAGCGCGATGGGGGCATTCCCCCAACAATAAACTATACAATTCTAGTATGAGACCAGTCGCAGTAAATGTCTACATCCTGATGATGCTCTTGGCCTACGTGATGCGCAGGGCAGGAACATTTTC
>ENA-OWPI01001901-OWPI01001901.1-marine-metagenome-genome-assembly--contig:-NODE-1901-length-21288-cov-9.184291_pt1 | contig 21288 bp, 19 predicted proteins | sample MGYA00238138_ERZ651775 | MGnify/ENA primary metagenome ERZ651775 (study PRJEB26906, sample SAMN06265043) | marine metagenome | isolation source: Helgoland LTER site | place: Germany:Helgoland, sampling...
CAAAGATGCCCTCAAGGCAAATGGTGATATAAAATGCAAATAGTAACGAAACAAATAGGCAAAAATGAATATATCTGCTATTTAAGAGATGATAGAGGTATGAATTTGAAGGCTGAAATAGGAAAAACTGTTACTGAAGCAACTCAAAAACTTATAGACAAAATTACATATGGTCTATACGCACCAATGAATGTAAAAATAACTTCCTAAAAGTTTTACCAAGTCAAAAAATTTTATTATATTTATATATGGAAAAAGCATATAAGAAAGCGTTAAAGGTAATTGATAGCTGTAAAACTTTTACTCATATACAATCTGCATATAACTATTCGTATAACTTTTGGAAACTCTATGGCGAAGAAGCAGGAGGCACAAAGTTATACAGAATTCTTCGTAAAAAATGTAAAGTAAGAGAGAGATTAATAAATGGATAACTATTGGATAACAACAACAACTTTTGGAAATGCAAGTTTTAATTATATAATAAAAGAAAAGAAAAAAAATGAAAAACATTAGTAAAAGTACAGGATATTTAATAGTAGCAGCATTTTGGTTATCAATTTGTCTATTATGGTCAACAAAAACACAAGCACAATCATCATGTGATTCAACTATGTCATACACAATAGGATCACAATATCAATTAGAGATAGCATTTGGAATGGGAGGTAATACTCCTTCTACTTGGTCAGCACCTGTATATGTAGTTACCTATGGTGATGGAAATATGTTAGCAGAAGACAGTTGTTTTGGTGGTCCTTGTACGCATATAGTATTCAACTATAATCCTGCAGGAATGCCTTACGATACACTTACAACTTGTGTGAGCTATATAATTTCAGATTCATTACAAAATATTGATACTTTATGGTGCTGTTTCGACCAATATTGGGATGGCCAAGCTTGGTTAAGAATGTTGCAACAACAAAACTTCAGTTGTGATTCGATAAGTTACTTTGTAGATCAGGGTATTTATTTCAATACTAATTTGGTTGATAATTACAACAATCCTGACTCATCAATGATATCTTGGTCAGTATGTAATGCAACAACTTGTTATACAGGAGAAGGTACATTTGCAGCTTTCCCTATGATACAACCGACAGATACATTAAAAGTTTGTTATGATGCGTATTTGTATTATGGTAATGCAATGGAAGTTTGCAATCAATGTGATTCAATGGTTTATTCTCAAGGTAATTCACAATGGGTATTATATAGTTCTCACGGCAACACAACAGGAATATCAGAACTAGAAATAACTAAATTAAACGACAATAAGATTTATGATATGCTAGGTAGAGAATTAACTGAAATACCATTAGGTAAAATGTATATTAGAAACCAAAAACTATACATACAGAGATAATTATGGGCTTTCACAAAAGATGGATAACAGAAGAGGCATTAATATCTAGATATAGAAGTGGTGGAATAGCTGAAGTTGAGTCATACTTTGGTAATGCAGACGCAGTAGTAACTAGCGATGACCTATCCCATGAAATTGTAGATATATACAATACTCCTCATATGGATAATGTCGAAAAATGGAATGAAATATCTTATAAAATAGCAATGAGATCTATAGAAATTGGATTTGAAAATGAGAAGAAAAAGAAGACCACTACTACAAGCTGAAGTAGAGCTAGCAAATAGAAACTCTGGTATGCCTTTGGAGAGCTTAGAGTACGACATTACACCAATCGGCCAACATTACTTACTCACACATTTTGATATCCCACACCTAAATAGTGATGAGTATATCATTTCTTTTTCTGGTGACTTCTCAAATCCATATTCACTGAGCTATGATGAAATCAAATCACTCCCAGCAGAGACACTACCAGTAACTTTAGAGTGCGCTGGAAATGGTCGGGCCAGTGTTGATCCAAGAAGTTTTTCAATGCCATGGAAGTACGGAGCAGTTGGGACTTCCGAGTGGACAGGGACACAGTTAAGACCTTTATTAAAAGAGGCCTGCGTAAAGTCTGATGTCGTCGAGATCTCATTTACAGGAGCTGATCGTGGATATGACTCTGGCAAAGCACATAATTTTGCTCGAAGTCTAACCTTAGAACAAATTGAAGAGCTAGACGTGTTGCTTGTTTATCAAATGAACGGCATACCCTTGCTCCCTCAGCACGGAGCTCCGTTAAGGATCATTGTTCCAGGCTGGTATGGAATGGCTAGTGTAAAATGGTTAACAGACATCACGGCACTTAAAGAACCATTTGATGGATATCAACAAATTGGAACATACCGGTTTCGTCAGAGTAGAGGAGAAGTTGGCGAACCTATAACAGAAATGCGGGTAAAATCTCTTATGAAACCACCAGGTATACCGGACTGGACCTCTCGTAAAAGATTAGTTTCACCTGGCTTAATACCGTTGACAGGGCGAGCATGGTCAGGTGGAGGTAAAAAAATTATTAGGGTTGAAGTTTTAAATAATAACAAATGGGTTGAAGCTAAGTTAAACAAGCAACATTCAAAATATTCATGGACAAAATGGATGCTCGATTGGTTGGCGAAGCCAGGTCATCATATCCTAAGCTGTAGAGCTACTGACGAAACAGGCGACACACAGCCGGTAAATCCTATATTTGACGTCGGTGGTTTCGCAAATAATTCTATCCAAAAAACAGAAGTATTTGTAAGCGATTATTAGTATATTAAATTATCTTCAAACAGATTTAATTAACCCACCATCACAACGAATTTGACTTCCCGTTATATAACTTGCAGATTTACTAGCCAAAAAGGTTGCAACAGCAGAGAATTCAGCCACCGTTCCATAGCGAGCCAAAGGGATGGTAGCCATAGAGGCCTTTCTAACTTCTTCCACTGTTGAATTATTTCGCTTAGCTGCAGCTAGATCAATTTCACCAACACGTGCCGTATCAATCCTACCTGGCAATAACATATTAACAGTTATGCCTTCCGCAGCTAAATCGTTAGATAGAGACTTAGACCAACCGACCAATGAAGCTCTTACCAGATTCGACAATGCTAAGTTAGCAATCGGTTGAATCAACCCAGAGGACCCGATTGTTATTATTCGACCCCATTTTTGTTCACGCATATGAGGTAATAACTTATCTGTAATTTGTACTACCCTGGTAACCATTGCCTCTAGCTGACCGGGCAATGCAGCAATATCGACATCTACCATTTTCCCAGGAGGTGGCCCCCCTGTGTTGTTAACTAATATATCTGCACCACCCAAAAACTTTTGGACGGCAGCGTAAATAAGCGCAACTGATTCTGGTTCATTCAGGTCTACCCTTACGTAATATGCTTTACCCCCACCACGATTATTAATCTTCTCTATATTTTCTTTTAGTTTATCTTCTGATCTTCCAGTTAAAAGGACGTTAACACCTTCATCTGCCAGTGCTTCTGCAATGCCCAATCCAAGACCTCTACTAGAAGACATTACTAACGCATTTTTTTTACCTAATCCCATATCCATTGAACAGTCCCTCGTTATTAAAAAGTATATATCAGCTATCTGCCTGATAGCGTTGTTAGCTTCAACGCACAACAATACAATTGACTGTAAATAAGATTTAAATCTTATTTTCTAAAACATTGAAACTACTAAAGTTGATTAAACTTCACATCTCGACCGGGAGCCGCTGCAAGCAATTCTTTAGTATATGGATGTTGAGGGTTATTATAAACATCAGTAGTTTTCCCCTGCTCAACGACCTTACCATGTTGCATTACTACTACCCTGTCGCATACTTGCGCCGCAACACGTAAATCATGAGTGATAAATAGCATTGCCATGCCGAAACGCTGTCTAATATCAAGAAATAAATCTAAAACTTGTCTTTGAACAGACACATCTAGGGCTGATACTGCCTCATCAGCCACTATAAGTTTTGGCTCCATTACAACTGCCCGAGCTATACAAATACGTTGCCGCTGACCTCCAGAAAATTGATGTGGAAACCTCCCCATTGCATCAGGCGAAATGCCAACAATTTCTAGAACCTCACGTGCCTTAGCAAGAGCCTCAGTCTTTCTCATACCAAAGTTCATTGGACCCTCTATAAGGGATTGCTCAATCGTCCTTCTTGGATTCAAGGAGCGGTAAGGGTCTTGGAATACAATTTGAAATTCGTTCCTTTGGGGCCTTAAATGACTTCTCGAAAGAGTCGAGATATCCTTTCCATTGATCGTTATACTCCCATCTGTGGGGTCAATTAATCTAACAAGACATCTAGCTAATGTGGATTTCCCAGAGCCAGACTCTCCAACTATTCCTACTAACTCTCCACCATGGAGATCTAAGGAAACATCCTGAACAGCTTTTACTGTTCTGCCATTACCAAAAATACCTAAACTTCCGTAGGTTTTATGTACGGATGACATCTGAACAACTTTTGTATCTTGTACATTTTCCATAGATCTATCAGGTGGGTCTAGAGACGGCACAGAATTAATTAACATCTGCGTATAGGGGTGTTCGGGAGAATGAAGAATTTTGTCTCGACTTCCCTCTTCAACAACAATACCATTTTGCATAACGACTACCCGGTCAGCAATATCAGCTACCACACCAAAATCATGCGTGATAAACAGAACACCCATCCCTTTAATTCGCTGAATCTCTTTTACTAATGCTAAAACTTCTGCCTGTGTCGTCACATCCAAAGCAGTAGTGGGCTCATCGGCTATTAGAAGGTTTGGCTCAAGAACAAGCGCCATTGCAATCATAATCCGCTGACGCTGTCCTCCTGAAAGTTGGTGCGGATAAGTATTAAATATCTTTGTTGGGTCTGGTAATTTTACTGCATCCATTGCTTCTAGTATAATTTTTTTTCGTTCTTGTTCATTATGCTTTGTATGGATAGTGAGAAGCTCTTCTATTTGCTTTCCAACCTTCATGACCGGGTTCAAGGCTGTCATAGGCTCTTGAAAAATCATCCCTATCTTGCTACCTCGAAACTTTCTCATTTCGTTATTATCTTTACTTAAAAGATCTTCACCTTCTAGTAAGATTTTTCCAGCTGTAGGGGTCAATTCTTTACGAGGAATAAGTCCCATAATTGTAAATGCAGTAACAGATTTACCCGAACCAGATTCTCCAACAACACAAACAATTTCACCTTTATCAACGTTAAGACTAACATCCTCTATGGCGAACTCTCTGTCCGCTCCCGTTGGAAGTTTCACTGTTAAGTTTTCAATCTTTAAGACCATCTTATATAGCTTTCTTTACCGTATTATTAATAGTTTACATCTTCTTCGCAATTCGCGGATCTAACGTATCTCTCAGACCATCTCCTACGATATTAACAGACATAACTGTTACACCTAACGCTACTCCAGGGAAAAATATTATCCACGGGCAGAGTTGGAAATAAGTTCTGCCCTCAGACATTATGTTACCCCAACTAGGAATTTCAGGTGGAATACCAGCTCCAAGGAAACCCAATATACTTTCTGTTAACATTGCAGACGCACACACATATGTGGCCTGAACAATTAAGGGAGCGATCGTGTTCGGTAGAATGTGTCTTATCATAATACTAGGGAGCTTTGTTCCTGCAGCTATTGCCGCCTCTACATAAGCTTCCTCTCGAACAGTGAGCACAACAGAGCGAACTAAACGAACTACCCTTGGTATTTCTGGGATAGTAATAGCTACGATCACTGTAAATAATGTAGCACCAGTTAAAGATATTAGTGCTATAGCAAGAAGAATACCAGGTATCGCCATAAGACCATCCATAACTCTCATTATGATTGCATCAAGGACCCTTATATAACCAGCCAAAAGACCGAGTACCAAACCAAAACCTACTGCAATCACGGCAACCGCCACGCCAACTGAAAGTGATATTCTGCCACCCCAGACAGACCTTGCAAATATATCTCTACCCAAAGGGTCTGTTCCAAACCACATGTCAGCACTAGGTGGTTTAATTCTTACCATAGGGTTTATTGAGGTAGGACTTTCTGTAAATATTGGTCCAAATAATGCTATCAAGCTTAAAACAGCTAAGATAACTAGACCAGTCATTAACCCCTTGTTTCCATATATTATTTTGAAGATACTAGGATCTTCTTTTAATGTAAGTGCTGATGTATCTGCCATTAGTATCTTATCCTTGGGTCTATAAGTGTATAACTTAGATCGATTAATAAATTGATAAAAATGTATATGAAGCTAAAGAATAGAATTAAGCCTTGGATCACACCATAATCGCGAGATAGGACTGCATCCAAAACCAAGCGCCCAAGCCCAGGTATGTTATAAACACTTTCTGTTACAACCACCCCACCAATCATTAGAGCAATACTTATTCCAAGAACTGTTACTATCGGAACTGCCGCATTTGGTAATGCGTGTCTAAGTAAAATCTTGAATTCACTTTGGCCCTTTGCACGGGCAGTCCTAACATAATCCTCGTTAAGAACCTCCACAACTGAAGCTCGCGTCATTCGCGATATCAGAGCAATATATATTACACTTAAAGTAACAGCAGGCATTGTTATATGTTTCACAAACTGTAAAAAACTATCATCAAAGGGACTTCGGTATCCCTGAACCGGCAACCATCGTAATTCCATAGCAAAGATATAAACTAGGATATATCCGAGCACAAAAACGGGTATCGAGAACCCTGCCACTGAAAAAATCATAACAAATTTATCAACCCAACTACCGGCTTTATAAGCCGCCAACGTACCTAAGGGGATAGCAACTAAAATGGTAAGAATTATTGTGGTTGCCGCCAATAGTAAGGTGGGCTCAATTCTTTGCGATATTAGCTTTGTTACTTGCATATTAGAGTGATATGATTTTCCAAGATCACCAGAAGCAAGCTGCACAAACCACTTACCCATTTGAACGGGTATAGGATCTGCAAGGCCAAGTTTAATTCGAATTTCCTGAATATCTTCTGCTGTCGCGTAATCTCCAGCGATAACTGACGCTGGGTCTCCTGGACCTAAACGAATTATACAAAAAACGAATAATGCGACTACAACCATCACAGGGATTGTAGCAAGGATTCGCTTTATAACGTAAACCATTAGTTATCTCCGGATATTATGAATGTTTATAATTTTTTTGGTAGCTGATCGCCCAAATACGGGCGATCAGCATTTTATAGAAGACTTATTTAGAGATGTTCCAGAAGAACTGTACTGGAGACTTAATAAGACCTTTCACGTTGTTACGATAAGCAACAGGTGAAAAGAACTGACCCAAGTGACCAGAGAACGCGTTTGTCCAAGCTTGATTTTGAACTATAGACGAAAGCTCTTGCTGCTCTGCCAAAGAACCTGCAACAAAGAATTTAGTCCGCGCAGCTTCAGATACTGGATCTGTCGGCCAGCCGAACCAACCAGCGTCAGGGTTTCCTGAAAACGCAATAGAAGTTGGGTTCATAATGTCAGCACCAATCCACCAAGTGTGGAAAATGTTCCATCCACCTTCAGATACTGGATCTCTTTTCGCTCTACGAGAAGTAAGTGTTGACCAGTCCATAGCTTGTACTTCAACTGTAAATCCAGCTTCTCTAAGCTTTTGTGCTGTAACTAATGAGAAGTTTGAAAGCACTGGAATATCAGTTGGTTGCATGATTATTACTGGAGTACCATCATATCCTGCCGCTGTAAGAGCTGCTTTTGCTTTAGCAGTATCAGCAACCTGAATAATATCATTTGCTATGTCTGTTGCCATCGGCGTACCACATGGGAAAACAGAGTAACAAGTTGCCCAATATGCCGGATCACCGATTGCTGTTGCCAAGTAATCTTCCTGTTTAACAGCCATCAAAGCAGCACGTCTGATTTCAACATTGTCAAATGGAGGTAGAACATGGTTGAACCTTAAGAAACCAATATTTCCTAGTGGATCGTTAACCTCTACTGTAATGTCAGGGTTAGATGCCATAAGTGGTGCAAGATCATTTGCTGGAGACTCAAAGAAGTCAACTTCACCAGTTTGCAAAGCGTTCATAGCTGTCATTTGGTCTGGGAAGTATGTCCAGATAACTTTGTCAACAAGTGCTAACTTACCACCAGCGGCAGCTGATGCTGGCTCACTACGTGGGTTATAGCCCTCAAATTTCGTGTACTCAACTGTACTACCAGGCACCCAATCATCTTTACTAAACATGAAAGGTCCAGATCCTGTGAAGTCAGTGATCTGCTCGAAAGCATCTGTCGCAGCGACTGAAGCTGGCATCATGAATGGAACATTAGACGAAATTTTTCCGATTGATTCTAGTACTAGACCGAATGGCTTAGCGAGCTCAAATGTAAATGTTTTATCATCCACAGCTGTCATGCTGCCCATAGCTGTCATGAGAGCTTGTCCCATTCCATCTCTTTTACCCCAACGCGCTAGCGAAGCTACACAGTCTGCTGCGGTAACTGGATCACCGTTGTGCCATGTTAAACCATCACGCAAAGTGAACGACCAATTCATGCCATCGTCAGATTTAGTGTATGTATCAACCATTTGAGGCTGAACATTAAAGTCTGAATCCATCGCAAATAGCGTATCATAGATTAGGTAACCGTGATTTCGACTAATATAAGCAGTAGTCCAAATTGGGTCTAGATTTTTTAGATCAGCATGCGGAATCACTCTAAGTACGGATTCATGCCCACCTGCTTGAGCAAATGAGAATACACTCATCCCCCCCATAAGTAAGGCTGTTAGACCACCAACGATCTTTCCCCTTACATTAGTAAGTATATTAAACATATTGTATTTCCCTTCATTCTAATTAAACCAGCTATGTCAGATTAAAAGTTTAATTTGCATTACCGGTAGTGAATAGACCCTTATAAACAGTTTTTTTGACCCTGAATGTCAAGGGTTTAACGAGAATAAAATTGAAAAATTGAAAATATATATGATATATACCCAATTTAGAGTGGGGTTAACCGAAAGAAAAAAGTAACTAGATAAAATGTTTGACAAATCCATATTATGTGATGAGAAATAGGAGCCTCAAATACTTCAGGATGAAAAGAGATGTCACAAAAATTTCGAATCGGATTTGCTGGGTTTCAGCACGAGACCAATACCTTCGCACCGTTTTCTACCCAATTTAAGGATTTTGAAAACCCTGGAAACATGGTACCTTTCACAGTAGGAAATTCGATAAAAACAAGATGTTCTGGGCAAAATATTCCTATTAGTGGTTTCATGGAAGCCGGATCAGACTTCGACCTAATTCCTTTATCTTATGCTTCCGCAGAACCTGGAGGTTTAGTATCTCAAGACGCCTTCGACAGAATTAGTGGCTCTATTTTAAGTGGAATCGAAACTTCTGGAAAATTAGATGGCCTCTATTTTGACCTTCATGGTGCAATGGTCACGGAAATGTATGATGACGGAGAAGAGGAGTTAATGAAGCGTGTTAGAGACTTAGTTGGACCTGATCTACCTATAGTTACAAGCCTCGACCTTCACGGAAACATAAGTCCAGGTTTTATAGATCTTATAAATGCAACAACAATCTATAGAACCTACCCGCACGTAGATATGGCTGAAACTGGGAAAAGAGCAGCAATCTTACTAAAGACAGTTTTAACCACAACAAAACCCATATATAAGGTATTCAAACAGGCAAACTTCATACCCCCAGTTACCTCCCAATCAACTATGAGAGAGCCCGGCAGAACGCTTTATAGCAAACTTGAGGCACTCAACGATAATGTAGTTTCTGCAGATATGGCATTTGGGTTTGCTCCAGCGGACATACCTAACTGCGGTATTTCATTATTTGTTTGTGGTACTGATGAAGATGAAGTTAGAAAAACAGCTCAATTTATGTTGGATGAAATCCATTCATCGGAACCTTTATTTGACGATCATCTCATTGAAGGAGAGCAGGCAATATTAAAAGCCCATGAACTATCAAAGTCTGCTAAAAAGCCCATAATTATTGCTGATCCTCAAGATAATCCAGGCGCCGGAGCATCTGGCGATAGCACAGACTTAATAAGCAGGCTTCTAAAGCATAAGATACCAGCCCTTGTTGGTATGTTTTGGGATCCAGATGCGGCCGACGCTTGCCATAATGCAGGGATTGGTCAAAAAATTACACTAGATATCGGTGGCCGCTTCCCTAAAGAAAATGGTCCATCGCTTAAAATCACTGGTATAATAAAAAATCTTTCTGATGGAAAATTCACATGTAAAGGACCGTATAGTTTTGGGGTAAATGCCAACCTTGGAAAGATGGCGGCCATCCACGTTAACCTAGGCTTAGACTCTGAATTAATAATTGTATTAGGTTCAAATCGAGCCCAGAATGCAGATCAAGCTATTTTTAAACATATCGGTTACGATCCAAAAAACTATAGTATAGTTATTGTAAAAAGTGCTATCCACTTTCTGGCAGATTATGAACCGATATCTGACGCAGTTTTGTTTGCAGAAGCTCCAGGACAAAACCCTGTAAAGGTAGATAAAATCCCCTACACAAAACTACGTTCCGGAGTGCGGTTAGGACCAAATGGAAAAGAATTTCAACCAGTGCAAGCTTAACTTAGTCAAAGTATCAAAAACTCATAGAGGAAAATAGATGAGCAATCAAATCACAGTTTTTAAAGCTAAAAAGATAATCACAATGGACCACAACAATCCAGAAGCAACCCATGTCGCAGTTAGGAATGGTATAATTTTAGCGGTCGGCGACAAACACTGTGCGGACGGTTGGGGAGATGTCATTAATAATGATACGTACAAAGATAAAGTTATTTTACCAGGATTAATTGAAGCACACGCACATGTTTCAGCCGGGGGTGTGTGGGCCAATATTTATTGTGGTCATTATGATCGAACAGATCCAACTGGGAAAATTGTAAAGGGCCTACCCACAAAAGAAGCTCTAATAGAAAAGTTACGTCAGGCACCTGGGAATGGACCAATAGTTGGTTGGGGCTTTGACCCCAACTTCTTGGATGGCCCAAGACTAAGTAAATTAGAATTGAATGAAGTTTCCACAGATAGACCCGTAATAGTGGTCCACTCTAACTTTCATCTAGCAACCGTCAATACTGTGGCACTTGATAAGAGTGGTATTACTGCCAGTCTTAATATCGAAGGAATTGTGAAAGGTCCTGATGGGAAGCCCAATGGAGAATTACAGGAATTTGCTGCTATGGAGCCAGCACTTAGTGTTGGAGGAATAACAATTGGAGAGCTATCTACCAAGCCTAGTGCGGTGAAAAACTATGCAACCATGGCAAGGAATGTAGGCGTGACTACGATAGCAGACCTACTATCTGATTTAGATCCCCCAGAAGTTGAAATGCTACAAAAAGTAACCTCTGACGAAAATTTTCCAGTGAGATACGTCCCTATAATGAATGCTATGCGTGGCGATCCGGCACTCGAAGCCAAAAGGGCTACAGAATTAAAACCACAATCTACCGATAAATTGCGTTTGGGAACAGCAAAGCTTTTTACAGACGGTGCCATTCAAGGATTTACAGCAAAACTGAATGAGCCAGGGTATTATAATGGTCCAGATAATGGTATTTACAACATGGAAGATACTCACTTTAGGAAAGCAGTATTTGAACTACATAAAGCCGGCGTGAAAATGCATATACATACCAATGGCGATCAGGCTTCAGATTACGCAACCGACGTACTGGAGGATGCCATTCGCGCCTATCCAGATGCAGATCATCGACATACCCTGGAACATGTCCAATTGGCTGATCGCATGGATTTTATTCGTATGAATAAATTAGGCATATGCGTAAATCTATTTGCTAATCATCTCCACTACTTTGGAGACGTGCATTGGAAAACTACTCTAGGTCCAGATAGAGCTAATAGAATGGATGCATGCAGAGATGCTTCAGAGGTGTTTTCTAATAATTTTGCCATACACTCTGATGCTCCCGTTACTCCCCTAGCCCCTTTAGTAACCGCTTGGTGTGCCATCAACAGGATAACAGAAAAAGGAAGAACATTAGGTTCAACTCAGCAAATAAACCTTCAGCAAGCATTATATTGTATAACTTTGGGTGCGGCTTACATTTTAAAATTAGAAAAAGAGATAGGATCAATAGAAACAGGGAAAAAAGCCGACCTATGTATTATAGATAGTGATCCTTTTAATCTAAAACCACAAAATTTACGCGATATTAAAGTAATAGATACTATATTTTCAGGAGTACCAACTTCAAGTTTACAGTCGATACATTCCATATAATTTTTCTACGAACATACTCCAGTAAAATATTCAGCCCCCAATTTGTCGCTCTCATCAAGGCTAGCTAAGGCAACTATAAATGTCTTATCTAGCCGTTGAATGCTAAGAATGATGTTAAAGCCTCTGGCTTTTATATAGTACTCATTAGATTCGATTATTTTTAACTCATACGTCTTTTTGTTTTCCACTTTCCAAGTTAATGTTTTTAAATCTTCATTTATTTTGACAGATGCTGTTTCTGTTTTCTCAGTATAATTACATATCATACCTGGCGTGTAAGCATACGTCACACTAACTTGTATGAAAAAAGAAATTAATAATACTAAAATACGCATTTACTCAAACCTCATTAAATAACCTTTAACCCATTTCTACACGTAGATATAATTTGCAAGTCACCCAAGAAGCAATACTTTCTAACAAACTAAGTAGTCATAAAAACATCATACCTCGTAGATTTTCCTAAAATTTGATGGGAAACTTCTTTAATACCCTCTACTGAGTCTGCATATCGAGGTAGCTTCAGAACAACCCTATTGCTCGCCATTTTTAAGGCAACCTTAATTAATGCAGGGTAATCCGTATCATCTCCAACAATTTCTCGAACAAGACGCATTTCACTGTTCACCAAAGCGCTTTTCTTACGAGGTGGGTGCATCGGGTCAATCATTATTACTTCTGGGGAAAGATATTTTAATATCTCACGTGCATCACCTTGAATAAGTTCCATTCTTTCAACTACTGCCGCAACGTCTCCTCCCATTTTACGAGCATCTTCCATACCTTTCTTTAAGAGCGTATGCATCCGCTCAGAGCGTTCGATTAATGTAACTTTAGCTCCTAAAGAGGCAAGTAAAAATGCATCTTTCCCAAGTCCTGCCGTTGCGTCAACAATCTCTGGTGTCTTGCCACCCCGTAGACCAGCTGCTTTTGGCAAATCTTGCTTACGACCTCCACCAAACCGAAAGCGATGTAAAACAGCTCCACTTACAAAATTACATTTAAGGCTTTCAATGGAGGGTCCAGTATCTTTTTGTGGCATCAATCTCTTTCTATGAATACCCGAATATAAAAATCCGCGCAGTGCATCTATTATAGTAGTTATTTTAAACGAATGACAAACTCGCAACTATAAAGCCATGTTCTTAAGCTATGTTAAATCAAAGATATAGTTTTCCCATGACAAAGTTTTGGAGGATGCTTTGTCATGGGATTGTCCATAGGTGAAGAGGTGTCAGGGAGGAATACACCTCCTATTTTACCAAAATAGACTGCTCAACAGGTTATCAAAAATAAGAGCCAACACACACAAATAAGAAAAAGTGTTTCTCAAAATAATTAAACCTGCCTGATACCAAAGTTAGTAAATATATGTGCATTAAATAAGTAGTAGTTGTGCATATAATGTAGAAAAATGTGCAAAAGTCTTGCCGCTATACCTTTAAGGTTCACTTAAAAAAAAAATTGGCGCATAGTATAATTGAATTATGTAAAATTAAGGTTAGTTATGGCTTATATTGTGCTTGTAGATGATGATATTTCTGTCCTAAAGCCACTAACCGAACAGCTGGAATCAGAAGGCCATAAAGTATCTGCATTTCAGTCCAGCCTTAAAGCTAGTAATTTTCTAAATGAAAATGACTGCGATTTAGCAATTTTCGATATCAAAATGCCTGAACTTAATGGTCATCAACTTTTAAAAAAGGTCAGGTTGAAAAAGCCAGTATTACCAATTATTTTCTTATCGTCTAAAAATGAAGAGCAAGATGAGTTGATTGGTTTCACTCTAGGAGCTGACGACTACATAACAAAACCCTTCAGCAAACATTTATTACTCGCACGCGTTACAGCCGTACTTAGAAGACATGAAACCAACATACCTGATCTTGAAACAAAAACTATCAAGACGTCAGAGTTAGAAATTGACAAAGAGCGCCATTTAGTTACTTGGCAAAAAAAACCGGTCAACCTTACTGTTACTGAAAGCATGCTTCTTTTATCTCTTGCAAAAAGACCAGGATTGGTTAAAAGCCGCTCGCAACTAATGGATGCAGCATATGACGGAACAATATATGTCAGTGACAGAACTATAGATAGTCACGTTCGAAACATTCGTAATAAGTTAAAGCAAGTAGATCCCTCCTGCGATATTATATCTACGGTTCACGGTCTGGGCTACAAGCTTAAAGTTTAGCATGTTTAGAAGTATCCTAACAAAAATATTTCTTTTAATATTGAGCTTTAACATCTTACTTCTAGTTTTTTTAATGGCCACCGAAGACACTGCTAAGGTTGAGATAAATCAAAGGAAAGAAATCCTGGACGAACGTTCGTACTTTGTCACAGAGATGATTAGACCTATTCTTGAAGATTCATTTTCCACGCACCATTATAAAAGCACAAGAATCTTACAAAAACTGCAGTTGCTTCCCAGGAGTGTTCATGAAAACCTAATTATTCGCCCTTATATTAAGGGTCAGCTTGTAGAGTTACCAAAGCCTTACTTTAATGGTACCGAACCAAACCTCATATCAAATATAATGGTTCAACCTCTCTTAGAAAATGTTTCGCCCATCGTAGACAAAGTATTAGTAAACCTTGATATCTTAAGTTTTATTTTTAGGCTTAGTAAAAAGCTTTGGGATCGCAATATACTAACCTCTGAAATACAAATAGAGACAACAAGCCAGGAGCCCTTAAAACACGTCATACGGGACGGGCTAGACAAATATGAGTTACGATTAATAGTACCATTTAAAATAAACGACCAAACAGTAGCAACTATAGACTTGATAGATCGTTACAATATTAAGGCATCATATTTTGCTAGAAATACCGGACGGTTGTTCGTCCTCCTTTCTATCAGTGGCCTAACAATATTATTTGGTTTAATACTCGCATTTTCCATAGCTTTACCTCTCCGAAAACTTTCCAAGAAGCTAAATAAAAGCATAAGAAAGAAAAATGTTTCAGAAGACCTATTTAACTTTAGGGTTCCGGGGTTAGAACACCGTAAGGATGAAGTTGGATTACTCTATCGTAACTTACTAATACTGAATGGGAGGTTAGCTTCGTTATTTTCAGATAAAGAAATATTTGCAGCTGATGTTTCTCATGAATTAAAAAACCCACTAGCATCAATAGTGGCCAACTTGGAGAACATCCCAATACCAGAGGATCTCTCCGTAAGAGATGCTCTCGAGACAATTGCGAAGCAAGCTAGTCGGATGAACCGTTTAATCTCCGAAATTTCAGATTCTGCGCTAGTGGACTCAGAGCTTGTACAAGCAAAATGGGATCGCTTTAATCTTTCAACATTGATTAACGAAATCGTAATAAATATGAAGGGCGTAGCGAACGAAAGAGATGTAGAACTCAATCCAAAGATAACTCCAAAAATAACTTTCCTTGGATTGCCTGATAGACTTGGCCAAGTTGTCGTAAACTTAATAGAAAATGCAATTACCTTTAGTCCTCAAAAAAGTTCAATAAGTATCACCTTAAGAAAGTCATTTAGAAGGGTTGTTGAATTAACGATAGAGGACGCTGGACCCGGCATTCCTGATGAGTTAACTGATCGCGTCTTTGAAAGGTTTTATACAAATCGTTCAGGAGAGAACTTGAAGAAAAATAGCTCTGGGTTAGGGCTTTTTATCTGTAAACAAATTGTAGAGGCTCATAATGGAGAAATTATTACTGGGAGGTCCAAGGCTTTAGGTGGAGCACTTTTCAAGGTGCGATTCCGCACTTAAATTCTACAAAAGCCCCTTTAATAGATTTTTATCCTTACTTATTATCTTATAAAAGTTTCAAACATACAAAAAAACCTTTATCTATATATGTACTTGCCTCTCGATTTTTTTTAATGAATATAAACATTATGAAAAATGATCCTTTACTACAGCCCTTCAAGTTAGGTTCTAAATTAGTAAAAAACAGAATATTTAGCACAGGTCATGCCCTGAGCTATGCGGAAAGTGGTAAACCTACAGAGACAACTTTTTTATACCAACAAGAAAAAGCAAAAGGGGGAATTGGGTTATCCTTTGTTGGGGGCTCTGGCACTGTTTCTTTAGACACAGCCCCAGTATTTGATCAATTAATTATAGATGATAGCATAATACCATTCTTTCAAGATCTTTCCAATGTTTATCACAAACATGAAGCATTATTACTAACGCAGATAACGCATCTTGGACGGCGCACAAACTCTACTGCTGGCCATTGGCTTCCGATTGTTGCACCATCTCCAATAAGGGAAACCCTACATAGAGGGATACCCAGAGCAATGGATGAAGATGATATATATAGAATAGTCAAATCTTTTTCTGATGCAGCTTTAAGATGTAAGGAAGGTGGTTTAGATGGCTTAGAAGTGATGGCTTCAGGTCATTTAATAGAACAGTTTTGGTCTCCAGAAACCAATCGGAGAACAGATTCATATGGTGGCTCTTTAATCAATCGAATGCGGTTTGGCAGAATGGTGTATACTGCTATGAGAGAAGCTGTAGGTTCAGGTTTCTTACTAGGCATTCGTATGACGATGACACAAAAAGATAATGGCGAAACTGGCTTATCAGAGGCTGAAAACCTAACCATAGCACAAAAATTAAAGGAAGATGGGGTAGTAGATTTCTTAAATCTAGTTTCTGGCGGAATAGACACCCTACCTCGGCTCTCAGCAAACTCTATGCCAGGCATGGCCTCAGTATTATCACCATTCATTGAGCAGGCTGGTAGATTCAAAAGAGAACTTAACCTTCCTGTTTTCCATGCTACTCGAGTTAATGACCTTGCAACTGCAAGACATGCGATAAAAGAGAACTTGATTGATTTGGTCGGAATGACACGTGCTCATATAGCTGACCCTTATATTGTACAAAAAATCAATACAAACCAAGAAGAAAGGATTAGAACCTGCGTAGGTGCTACCTACTGTTCAAATCATAGATTATGTATCCAAAACCCAGCGACGGCTCGGGAAAAAAGTCTTCCGCATAAAGTATTATCAGTACCTAAAAAAAAGAAAGTAGTTGTTGTCGGTGGCGGGCCTGCAGGTCTTGAAGCAGCAAGAGTATGCGCCGAGCGAGGGCACAAAGTTATCCTTTTTGAAGCAAGTACTCAATTAGGAGGTCAAGTTATACTTGCAGGGAAAGTTGACTGGAGAAAAGATATTTTAGGAATAGTCGACTGGCTAGCCAATGAGTGTAGTTTTCTTGGGGTGGAAATTCATCTTAACAGGTATGTGGAAGAAGTAGATATAATTAATCAGAACCCAGATATTGTTGTTATTGCCACAGGAGGTCATCCAAACATTGATTGGGTCGAAGGAAATGCAAAAGTTCTTTCTACGTGGGATATCCTGTCTGGTCATGCAAAAATGGAGGGGTCAGTTTTTATCCATGACCAAACTGGGCGGAATGTTTCTCTTGCTGCAGCCGATTATATCTCTGAAAAAAATATGGAAGTGACACTAAACACGCAAGATGCCACAGTTGGTATGGAAGCAATGCGAATGGAAATTTCTCCTTTTATGGAACGCTTCTATAAAAAAGGTGTAAAAGTTCAAGTGGACCATGAATTAAAAAGAGCTGAACGTCAGGGGAATCAAATAAAGGTTAGCCTTCGCAATACTCACACCGGCAAGACAATCACTCATATTACAAATAACTTAGTACTTGAAGCAGGCACTCTTCCAAATGATGAAATCTTTTATTCAATAAAAGAAAAGTCACTCAATCGAGGAGTTGTCGATATAGAAGCTATGGCAAGTGGCAAACCTCAACCTATTTTTTCTGGAAAAGGTTACCATCTCTACAGGGTTGGAGATGCTGTTAATAGTCGCGACATTCACTGTGCGATTTTAGACTCTCTAAGAATTTGCAAGGATTTATAAGTTATTTCAAAAAATTAATTACTTAACTGAGTTAACTTAAATAGGATAATAGTTAATTCTCTAATATTAAAATGGGATTACAAAGATTATGAATAAAGACACAAAAGTTACAGCAGCAATTATTGGTCTTGGGCGATGGGGACAAAACCTAGTAGATAGCACCAAGGCAGACCCTGAAAATGGTTTATTATTTACACACGCAATGACTCGAACCAAGAGCAAAGTGGTAGAGTACTGTATCAAGAATAGTTTAACGTTAGCTGATAGTTTTGAGGATATATTAAATAATGATGCTATTGAAGCAGTAGTCTTGGCAACGCCTCATAGTCAGCATTGCAATCAAATAAAAGCCGCAGCAGCGGCAGGAAAGCATGTGTTTGTGGAGAAACCTTATACTCTTTCTCTTAAAGATGGGATTGATGCCGCAACTGCATGTAAGGATTCTGGAGTAAAATTGGCTGTCGGATTTAATCGTCGATTTCTGCCGGCCTATAATCAACTAGAAAAATTACTAGTATCACAAAAACTTGGAACGGCTCTGCATATAGAAGGAAATTTTTCTGGATCATTTGGATACAACTACACTGCAGACATGTGGAGAGGTTCTAACGAGGAAAATCCTGCCGGAGGCATGGGTGCCATGGGTATCCATATTCTTGATTTAATGGTCCACCTCCTAGGAACAGTAAAGACTGTGATGGCGTACAGCAGTCGCAGAGTTGTAACCTCTCTAGTTGATGACACGACCACAGCCCTAATTGAGTTCACATCAGGTGCTACAGCAAGCTTAACAACAATGACAGCAACCTCTCCCACCTGGAAAATGCACCTCTACGGCTCTAAGGGTTCAGCTTTTTTGCCTAATCAGCATTCTATCGAGGTTAATATAATTGATACAGAAACTGAGAAGACTAACTTTGAAATTGTAGATACACTGGCAATCGAGCTGGATACCTTTGCCCAATCAGTTCGCGGTAGATGTGTATACCCAGTTAAAATTTCAGAAGCTCTAGCAGGGGTCTCAACGATGGAGTCTATAGCAAAAGCTGCTAAGACTGGGGCAAAGACCTCCGTAAATTCCAACTTTTCAGGACTTTAAGATGTTTATCTTATGGTTTTTGCGCTTTGAAAGAAGATTTTCGGTTTGGATAGCAAGTTACGCAAATATCGCAAACCCTCCCATCACACCCTCTAGCAGTGCAAAACTCTCTACCATAAAAAATAATCTGTAGATGAAGTTTATTCCATGATTCTTGTGGAAAAATTTTTTTTAAATCGTGTTCAGTAACCTTTACATTCTTACCGTTTGTTAAACCCCACCTTTGTGCTAATCGGTGAATGTGAGTATCTACAGGGAATGCAGGCTGCCCAAAACCCTGAGAAATTACAACACTGGCCGTCTTGTGGCCTACCCCTGGAAGCGCCTCTAAGGCTTGTAAATCTTCTGGTACATTACCCTGATATTTCTCAACTAGAATTTTAGAGAGTCCAGAAATTGCTTTCGACTTCTGGGGTGCCAGCCCACATGGTCTTATAATGTTGTAGATCGTATTTACTGGAACAAATTGCATATCATGAGCGTTACTTGCTTCAGAGAATAACGCTGGAGTAACTTTATTGACCCGCTCATCTGTGCACTGGGCACTAAGCAATACAGCCACGAGCAGCTCAAAATTGTTTTTATGATTAAGTGGTACTGGAGTCTCAGGATAAAGTTCATTTAACCTGTTTAGAACGAACTTAGCGCGGTCCCTTTTTAACATACTTTTAATACCCTCGTGTAATTTATAATAACTTACTTAACCTTTAAGTATAAACGCACAAGCTAATGATAAAAATTCTTTGGTCTTAAAGTGCGAATAATAGTAGAAGAAAAATAAATTTAGCAAAAGACCCTTTAGGCTCTTCAACTATAACTGTTTCTACTATTACTTCCTTTTTAACTTCAGGTTCTTCGCCTGGCATACCTCCCGCAATTGCTGCGTTGGTAAAAGTAAAAAATGCTACTGCCAATAAAACTTTTCTCATATTTTTCCCCTATTTCCATATTATTAAAAGACTTAACCAGTTGTTAATTAAGTTATTAATATGCATTTTTGATGATATTCTTGTGCATATAAATTTAATAAATTTGCAGAAATGGTGTTTAATTAGCTCTTAGAGTCCAAACACGCTTTGAGAGATAAATGGTGATCCCTACTGGATTCGAACCAGTGACCTACTGCTTAGAAGGCAGTTGCTCTATCCAGCTGAGCTAAGGAACCACAATGCAATCCTTTAACTTTATCCACAGCATACAGTCAATACCAGAGGCTCTAAAAGGCCCTTTCACTTGACATTATTTCTTGATTTGCACTGCATCGAAATAATTTATCTTTTTCTATCCTTTATTTACATTTCCTTATCTAAAGGTAGGCATTCTAAAAGAGTTACTTTAGAGCCATATATTTATGCAATCATATAACAAATATGTATTATTCTAACAACTATAGGCTGTATGAATAAATCAAAAATCTCAAATTTTACTCCTTGCCTAACATTGGAGAACCATTCACAATCTAATTTACTGCTCCCAAAATCCACCCTTCATGAGTGCATTCTGATCCTTTTAATTTACTCGGAATACTCATAATTTGGTCCAGCTCCCCTTTGACATCTAAAGCATGTAACCTCTTCACAACTGCTTTAACTTGATTAGCATCTTTAATGCTTTCAGTGTTTTCTATCTTATACATTGAAGGGTATATTTCTGCACATACCACTTTGGAAATGTGTGATTCAAATGGCCAAATAGAGGTTGAAACAGATTTTCTCAAACTTTCTATAATTGGGATGCCTAGAAGCGCTTGACCACCTACAGATCCAGCTCCATTCAATTGCCAAACAGTTTTTGTTGATTTTATTAAAGCTTCAATCGATCTTTTTTCGTTAGGTAAAAAACATCCATATCCAACTGGTTTTTTAAATGGAATATTAATATACCTCCCATTATTTGGCATTGGGTGACCCCAGAACGGACCACTGTTGGGAAATAGTGAATTGAAATAATTTGCTACTTCAAATCTATTATTATTATTATTTGCACTATCTTTTACTCGTTCAGATAGTTCGGCCCAAAAGTCAGACCATTTAACTAAACCAAGGTCATCAAAAAAGGCTTTTGGATAGCCAAAAGGAAAATCA
>ENA-OWPI01001904-OWPI01001904.1-marine-metagenome-genome-assembly--contig:-NODE-1904-length-21278-cov-21.350880_pt1 | contig 21278 bp, 21 predicted proteins | sample MGYA00238138_ERZ651775 | MGnify/ENA primary metagenome ERZ651775 (study PRJEB26906, sample SAMN06265043) | marine metagenome | isolation source: Helgoland LTER site | place: Germany:Helgoland, sampling...
CAATAGTCAGGAGCATTAACCCAAGCTCGTACAGTAAAATTGACTGAACTATCAGCTAATGCAGCAACGGCAATAACAACAGGCGTTTCTTGTAAAATGCGTTCATCTGCATCACAAAGCGCTTGAATTGAAGCGCGAGCAACATCTAAATCATCACCAAAACAGAATGTGTTGAATTTAATATTTAAGTATCTAGATATTGAGAAGAAACAGTTTATGACTGAACATCGTAAAGGACTTTACTTTTCAAACATTTATGAAAATGGTAGAGAATTCTTATGTGATGAAATATCTGAAGCTGATTTAATTATTAAGGATAAATTCAATAATGATGGAGTTAGTTGGTGGGTTCAAAAGGCAATTAAGAGATACTCTAAACTACACGATGAGAATAGACTAGATGATAGTAGTCTTTGGTATGACGATTCAAATAAAAGTACTGTACAGAGTTGGTTTAGTAGTAGAGGTATAGATGAGATTCTCTAGGATTGTCATAGGACGACTTTCTTATATAAATGTAATACATTAGTAGTCTATAAAGACTTAATTCGTTCTTTAAGTTCCTCGATAGAATCCCGATTCTTCTTAGCCTCAGATATTACAAACTCTTTAATCGCATTATTAAATGCAGTCTGAGTAAAGAATCTATCAGAAGTCTTTGTTTCAGACTGCAATCTCTCAATACAGACAGTTAGAAATCTATCAATAGACTCAATATGTCTACTCTCATCATTTATATCACTCATTATTGTATTTGCATCATTAGTTCTAATATTTGAATAATCATTTCCTGGCGTTTGGTAGATGATTGTTCTCTTTTTGCATCTTTCAGCAGTTGGTTTATCTTTGTAATGTTCTTGTTATTCACTAGGTTCTCGACTGAACATATCTTGTTAAGTAGTTTTCAATAATACGACTAACAACTCTCGCATCTTTATTAGCACATTGTTTTACTTGTTCATATAAATGAGGTTCAATCGTATAAGTTCTAGTGATTCTTGGTTGTTTGGGTTCTAGGTGCATATTCTCTTGGGGTTGGTGGTTGATTTGATATCTGTTACTAATATTTATAATTAAATAACACTAGTGAATACTCATTTCGCGTCGCGATTGAACTTCGTTCAAGGGACTCATTAGAATAATCTTTACTGAAACTATTGGAATGGCGGACACACTCTTGCACCAAAGCAAGAGTGTATATCTGAAACTACAGTTGATTTCGGTGCATGTCTGACATTCTGTGAATTACTTTGTTTAGCACAACGACACTCCAGACTCGCGGTGGGATTGTCTATATCAGTTTCTCTTAAAGATGCTTGTCGCATCAAGTCGCATTCCTCTAAAACAACATGCATTGCATTAGAGTTCATTGTAGGTTTAAGGTATTCCCTACTTTATTTTTTAATTGAAGTATCACTACCTCTATTGGTTCAAGATAAGAAAGATGCCACTATCATGCATACTGCGAAAAGTGGGATACTCATTTTGTCGTATCAAACTTGGATTGTGTTCTTACCTTGCAGTCTTTGTCCATCTAAACAATGAACAAAAACCACTATTAACTAATTTTTGTATATTTGTATTCATTTATATTTATAAGAGTTCGTAGAAAAACAAGTAGAATATTTTTGTTTTATTTAACTATTTTTAGAATATATTTCTACGCAAGAAATACGCATAGGATAGGAACATCAGAATAGTAGTTTTTATTACACACTTATTACACACTATTTGGTAAATGTTTATATAATAGGGGTTTAAGAGGTATTATTCTACTCTGTCTTAATACTTACACCACGATTAAGCATTAAATTTGCAGCGAAAGCTAATACAATTATCATAACTCCAGGAATCAAAAAAGCCTTCCATAGCTCTACAGAACTTACACCTAAAAAACCTAATCTGAAAGAATCCATCATATAGAAGATGGGATTAAATGCTGACAAGTTCTGCCAGAAACTAGGCAAAATATCGATACTATAGAACATCCCACTGAGATAAGTCAGTGGCAGTAAAACAAAGTTTGGAATGATAGAAATATCGTCAAAGGTCTTCGCATAAACTGCATTGATAAAGCCGGCCAATGCAAACATTATTGATGTTAAAAAGAAAGTGACTGCAATTATTAAAAAGCTATGAATTTGAATTTCAACAAAAAAAGAAATTGTGAATGTTACAGCTGCGCCAACACAAAGTCCTCTAGCGATACCCCCACTCACAAAGCCTAATAATATTACCCAATTTGGTGTGGTTGATACAAGCAATTCTTCAAAGCTATTATTGTATTTTGTCATAAAGAATGAGGACACTGTATTTGCATATGACTGCATGATTACTGTCATCAGGATGATTCCAGGAACGATGAAGTCAAGATAATCAATCCCTCGCATCTGACCAATTCTGGATCCCATCAGTCCACCAAAAATTAGAAGGTATAGTGAGGTTGTTATAACTGGTGGCACTATTGTTTGAACCCAGATTCTAGAAAACCTCAGTATCTCTTTGATAACAATAGTTTTAAATGCGATCCACATAAATATTTAACTAGTAAGTGATAAAAAGAGTGACTCTAAGCGATTTTGAGAGCTTCTTAAATGTAAAACATTTATATTTTGAGCTAATAGTGCTGAAATGACATCAGATATTGTTGTGCCTTCACCTTGAGAAACTTGCAATGTATTTTCATCTATGACTTCACAATCGCAGTTTTTTATTTGAATACTCTCAGGTAATTTTTCAATTGTATCAATGATAATGACTTGCCTCTTAGCTTTTGAGAGGAGTTTTTTCATATTAGACTGCTCAACTAATACGCCATTATTAAGAATTGCAATATTTCGGCATAATGACTCGGCCTCCTCCAAATAATGAGTAGTCAATATGATTGTCATGCCCTCTTTATTGAGCTGCGTAAGATAATGCCACATCGATTGTCGAATCTCGACATCAACTCCAGCTGTTGGCTCATCTAAAATCAAAATTTTAGGTTTATGCATTAATGCTCTTGCAAGCATTAAACGCCTTTTCATTCCTCCCGATAGGGATTGAGCAACATCAAAACGCCTATCCCATAGTTCCATTTTTTTTAAAAGAATTTCAGCCTGAATTTTAGCCTCTTTCCTAGGAATTCCAAAGTAACCACCCTGGTTAATTAGGATCTCGATATTTGGCTCATGAGGATTAAAATTAAACTCTTGAGGCATTAGCCCAATCATTTGCTTAATTTCATTCACATGCTTTTTTTGATTCAAGCCATCGATGATCACTTCTCCTGAAGTGCTCTTCAATAGTCCTGAAATGATTCCGATTGCTGTTGTTTTGCCAGCACCATTGGAGCCTAATAATGCAAAAAAGTCACCCTTCTCTACCTTTAGATTGATACCTTTCAAAGCTTCAAGTTTATTGGAATATGTTTTAGCTAGGTTATCAGTAGAAAGAGCAAGAGACATAAATTAATAACTAGAGTTAAAAAATGAAGAGGAAATGTGGATTATTTATCGTTTTATAGTTTAAATTAATTTTAACATTAATCGCCTTTCATAGAGTAAATTTGGGATAATTGCGTTGTTCAAATATAAAGCTATTTAATAGTACATATGCCTACCCAAAAAAATGTAGAGTTACCTGATATTGGTGATTTTGATGCCGTAGATATTATCGAAGTACTGGTAAAGGTTGGAGATGTTGTAAATGAAAATGACAGCATCGTCACCCTTGAGACTGATAAAGCTACAATGGAAATTCCGGCACCCTTTTCTGGAAAGGTGACTAGCCTTGAAATAAAGGTTGGAGATAAGGTAGCTAAAGGTGATCTCATACTCATCCTAGAAACTGACTCAGCTTCTGCAGATCAAGCTGATGATTCAGTGGAAGAACCTAAGAAACCTGATAATAAAATCAATGATGATAATGAGCCAACTATCACAAAGACCGTATCACAAGATCATACAAAACAAACTGAGGAAGTTTCACTGAAAACTGATTCAAATTCGCATGCGTCGCCCTCAATCAGAAAACTAGCTAGAGAGCTTGGAGTTAGTTTATCCAGAATTAATGGAACAGGAAAAAAAGGTAGGATTCTTGAGGAAGATCTAAAATCCTTTGTAAAAGATCTTGTCACTCATGGGACTTCAAATGAAGAAGTTGAAACCATTCCTTTATCCAGGATTAAGAAATTATCTGGCAAACATCTTTCTAATTGCTGGAACACAATTCCACATGTCACTCAATTTGATGAAGTAAATATTGATCAATTAGAAAAATTTCGTAAGCATCAAAAAGAAAAAAATATCAAATTAAGTCCTCTAGTTTTTATCATGAAGGCAATTGTTCAAGTATTAAAGCGCCACCCTAACTTCAATGCCTCTTTGGATGAAGGTGGTGAAAACCTCATACTTAAAAAGTACTTCAATCTAGGAATAGCGGTAGACACCCCTAATGGACTTCTAGTTCCAGTTGTTAAGGATGTTAATAAAAAATCACTGATTGAGCTTTCAGAGGAGCTTGCAGATATTTCTTTGAGAGCTAGGGAAGGCAAACTAGATTCAAGTGAAATGAAGGGGGCTGGTTTCACGATATCCAGTTTAGGTGGGATTGGTGGCACACAATTCACGCCGATCATCAACTCCCCAGAGGTTGCAATTTTAGGTGTATCAAGAACTCAAATTAAACCAATTTGGAATGGTAGCACTTTTGAACCAACAGCCATGATTCCATTGGCACTCTCTTATGACCATAGGGTCATTGATGGTGCTGAGGGAGCAAGGTTTATGGCTGAACTAAATCAAGTCTTAAGTAATATTATGGAGATGTTATTATGATTAAAACTCAAGTTTTAGTTATTGGATCTGGTCCTGGCGGATATACTGCAGCGTTTAGAGCTGCAGACTTAGGAAAAGAAGTGACCCTAATTGAGCGCTATGAATCATTAGGCGGAGTTTGTCTCAATGTAGGCTGCATTCCATCCAAAACTCTTCTTCATACGGCTGAAGTAATTAACGAAAGTAAGCATGCAAGTGAACTTGGGATCACTTTTTCAAAACCTAAAATTGATCTTGAAGGTGTTAAGAAAAATAAAGACGGCATAGTGAATAAACTAACAGGTGGAATCCATGCTCTTGCCAAAGCAAGAAAAGTAAAAGTGATTAATGGATATGCCAAATTTTTATCTAAAAATCAAGTTAGTCTGGATGGAAGTGATGAAGTTATAGAGTTTGAACAGTGCATTATCTCTGTAGGATCTAGGGTTACTAAGTTCCCGATGTTCCCTTTTGATGATAAGAGAGTTATGGATTCGACTGATGCACTTCTTTTGGATGACGTACCGAAACGAATGCTAATCGTTGGTGGTGGGATTATTGGCCTTGAGATGGCCACAATTTATGATGCTCTTGGCACTGAAATTACGATTGTTGAACTTGGAGGTCAAATCATTCCTGCTGCTGATAAAGATATTGTTAATCCACTCTTTAAGAAAGCTAAGAAAAATTATGCAAATATCTTTTTAAACACTAAAGTTACTTCAATGGAACCGCTAAAGAAAGGCATTAAAGTCCTATTTGAAGGTAAAGATGCACCTGAGTCAGATACTTTTGATAAGGTTTTAGTTGCCGTTGGAAGAACACCAAATGGAATGTTAATTGACGCTGAGAAAGCTGGAGTCAATATTAATGACAATGGCTTCATTGGAACAAACAAACAAATGAAAACTAATGTTGACAACATCTACGCAATTGGAGATGTTGTCGGCCAACCAATGCTTGCCCATAAGGCAGTTCATGAAGCTAAAGTTGCTGCTGAAGTTATCTGTGGTGAAAAGTCTGGTTTTGATGCACTGACTATTCCTTCTGTTGCCTATACAGACCCAGAAGTTGCATGGACTGGCAAAACTGAAAAGGAGCTCAAAGAAGCTGGAATAGAATTTGAAAAAGGAGTTTTCCCATGGGCTGCTTCTGGAAGAAGTCTGAGCATTGGAAGAACTGAAGGAGTATCAAAAAGCCTTTTTGATTCTAAATCAGGTAAGATTCTCGGCATGGGAATATGTGGAACAAATGCAGGTGACTTAATTGCTGAGGCGAGTCTAGCAATTGAAATGGGCTGCGATATGAGTGATATTGCGTTAACGATTCATGCTCACCCAACATTATCAGAAACGACTGCGTTTGCAGCAGAAATGGCTGAAGGAACAATTACTGACTTAATGCCGCCAAGGAAAAGAAAGTAGGTTAATTATGGATATTAAAGAAGCAAGAAAAAATGTAATTGAGCAACAAATAAGACCTTGGGGTGGGCTAAATGTGAGAGCAAATCAAGCGCTTTCAGATACTCCACGGGAGAACTTTGTGCCAGAGGAATATCAAAAACTCGTATTTGCAGATATTGAAATACCTCTTAATGAGTCAGATAAGATGTTCTCTCCAAAAATAGAAGGAAGAATTTTAGATAGTCTAAACCTTCAAGGCAATGAAGACATTTTAGAGGTTGGGACTGGAAGTGGCTACTTAACATCGGTTCTAGCGAAACTATCAAACTCTGTGACAAGCATAGAAATAGAACATGACTTACATGTCAAAGCAAAAGAAAATATAGATAAACTCAAGATAATCAATACCAACCTAATTAATGACACTTTTAATAGCTCAAACTTTAAAGAGGGGCAGTTTGATGCAATTATTATTGGATCTGCTCTTCCCAATATTGAAGATGATTTAAAAAAACTGTTAAAAGTGGGTGGAAAATTATTTGTTGTCTTAGGCTCTAAAAATCAAATGCACGCCACTCTTATTTCAAGAGAAACTGAACTTATTTGGAACTCTAAATCTCTTTTTGAGACTCATCTAGAATTCATGAAAGGTCATGAACCACCTAAAAAATTCTCTTTTTGATTTGGAATAGGCAGGCATGCTTAATTCAATTTTAAATTTTTTCACTAAGAAGCCTATCTTGTCATTATTGGCATTTTTAGTGCTCATTGGTTCATCATTTTTTCAGATACAACACTTTTCCCTTGATGCTTCATCAGAATCATTATCTTTAGATGGAGATAATAATCTAGAACTTTACTTTGATACTCAAGAGACCTTTGGCTCAGATGAGTCATTAGTCATCAGCTATACAGCTAAAAAAGGAACAGTTCTCTCAAAAGATCAACTGACTTACCTAGGCTCACTAAGGGGTGACTTATTAGATATCAATGGAGTTAGTTCAGTCATATCAATTTTAGATGTTTCACTTTTTCAATCACCGCCACTCTCATTAGTTGAACTAGCAAGTGATGTTTACACAATTGACAACGGAAAAGCAGACCAAAATTTAGTTGCTAAAGAGTTTAAAACCAGCCCCCTTTACGCTAATAATATTATCAGTGCTGATTTAAAAACCACGGCCTTATTAATCCCTCTTGCAACTGATGATCCACGTGAAATAATAAATGACGATTCATTAAAGCAATTAATAGGAGAGATTCGCACCACAATGAGTCAATATCAAAATAACGCTAAACTATACTTGGGTGGGGTCCCGATGATTAGAAATGATGTCATTGATTTCATTAAAAGTGATTTAATTATATTTAGTCTTGCAGTAGTCCTAGCTATGTCATTAATGCTTTCACTCTTTTTTCATAAAGTGAGATGGGTATTAATGCCAATTGCGATAAGTATCATTGGTGCTTTATTTATGACTGGATTGATTAGCGCTATAGGCTGGAAGGTGACAGTGATTTCTGCTAATTTCTTTTCACTTCTTTTGGTCATGACTCTTTCAGTTATCATTCATTTAGTTGTTCGGTATAGAGAAATCTTAAATCAACAGACAGGAATGAGTAATGATGAAATCACTCGAAGAACTCTAAATGAAATGTTGAGGCCATGCCTCTATACTGTAGTCACAACGATAGCTGCATTTGCTTCACTCACCGCAAGCAATGTTCAGCCTGTAATAGATTTTGGCTTAATGATGAGTATTGGCGTAACGGTTGCTTTTGTATTATCATTTGTCAGCTTTGCATTAGTCATGACCCTCTTTCCAACTTCTCAAACATCCCACAAAACTGAAAAATTTTATGTACTTCAAAAGTTAGCCATTGCTACAGACAAAGGTGGCAAAAATATAATTTTAGGAATCGCACTAGTCAGTGCTATTGCAATTTTTGGCCTAAGTAAACTCTCTGTAGAAAATAGCTTCATCAATTACTTTAAAAAAGATACTGAAATCTATCAGGGGCTAAATTTCATTGACAAAGAGTTGGGAGGTACGATTCCACTTGAAATTGTTTTTAATGATTTGGCAAGTGCTTACTGGGCAGATTCAAGCTTAAGAGAGGACTTCCATGATGTTCATCAATATCTTGACAGCATCCCCAGTATCGGAAAAGTTTTATCCATTGACACCTTTATGCAAGTCCTCAAAGAATCAAATGATGGAAAAGCGCCTAATGGGTTTTTACTTATGCTTGGCAAAAACAATATGCCTGAGTTTGCAAAATCACAAGTTTTAAAGCCTCATATTTCAGACGAAACTGATCAAATCAGGATCGTTGCTAGAATCAAGGAAACAACCACCGACTTAGATAGGAATCAATTAATCATTGATGTCAAAAAAGAATTAGTTGAAAGCTTTTACTTCAGTGAGGATGAGTTTTATTTCACTGGAACGTTTTCACTCTATAACAATCTTCTTCAAAGTTTATTTTCTTCACAAGTTAAAACTATTTTTACTGTTTTTACAATCATTTTTATGCTTTTCTTAATTGTATTTAGGTCAATTTCTATTGCTCTAATAGCAGTAATTCCAAACATAATACCGTCTTTAATAATTCTTGGATTAATGGGCTTAGCAAGAATACCCCTGGATATAATGACAATCACAATCGCAGCCATTGCTATTGGGATCGGTATTGACAATGCAATACACTATATTAGTAGATTTAAATCAGAACTTTTGGTTGATGCTGATTTTGAAGCTTCGATGTATAGAGCACATAACTCTATTGGTGTTTCTATGTTTTATACGGCAGCAACGGTTGCTATAGGATTTCTGGTTTTAATATTATCAAACTTTATCCCAAGCATATATTTTGGAATATTTATGGCAATTGCAATGCTCAGTGCAGTATTTGTTAATCTTACTTTATTACCCAAATTGCTAATATTTTTTAAACCAGAAATGAATTAAAAAAATCCTTAAAATAAAAAACCCCACCTCGAATAAGAGTGTGGGGTTAGTCTACTATTAAAAGGAGAAATAAGTTAAATATAGTAGTGTTTAACTTGCGGGAAATTATATATAAAAAATATTTTAATATTTTTTAATTTTGTGTCTTTTTGTGACAATAAACTATGGCTAAAAAATATCAATTCGATGTTCTCATAATAGGCTCTGGAGCTGCTGGATTAATGAGTGCTGTTCAGCTCTCAAGTAGCACCTCAATAGCGGTGATTGCTAAAGATAAAATATTGGAAGGCTCTTCGTATTATGCCCAAGGTGGAATTTCAGCTGTACTAGATCCAGAAGATAATTTTGATTCACATATTGAAGACACTGTTAACACCGGCTTTAACCTCGGGAACGAAAAGAGTATCAGGTATATGGTAGAGCAAGCCCCCCAGGCTATTAAAGATCTTGAAAGCACTGGTGTTCAATTTTCTCACATCAATAATAGCTATGATCTCACAACTGAGGGTGGTCACAGCTCAAAAAGAGTGGCCCATGTTGCCGATAAAACGGGTCAGTCAATCCAAGTCAACCTTCTTGCTAAGGTAAGGCAAAAAAATAACATAGAGCTTTTTGAAGAATATGTTGCTGTCGACCTTGTTGTTAAAGATAAAAATTGTTATGGCGCATATGTGTTTGATAAAAACTCGAAGGAGGTAGTGACCTTTAGTTCAAACAAAACTATTCTTGCAACTGGTGGCGCCTCAAAATCTTATTTGTACACTTCAAACCCAGATACTTCAACTGGAGATGGTATAGCGATGGCTTACAGAGCAGGATGCGAGATTTCCAACATGGAATTTACCCAATTTCATCCTACATGTCTTTTTCATCCGCATGCCAAATCTTTTTTAATATCAGAGACTCTTAGAGGTGAGGGTGCAAAACTTCTTTTGCCTGATGGTCAGGAGTTTATGCATAAATACGACGATCGACTTGAGCTAGCACCTCGTGATATCGTTGCAAGAGCAATCGATAATGAGATGAAGGTTAATGGCTATGATTGTGTCTATCTAGACTTCTCATTTAAAGATAAAGAGTGGATTAAATCTAGATTTCCAACAATCACTCAGCGCTGCAAAGAGCTTGGTATTGATATATCTAAAGAAGCTCTCCCAGTTGTTCCTGCTGCACATTACACTTGTGGTGGCGTTAATACAAACATAGATGCACAAAGCAGCATAAACAATCTTTATGCCGTTGGTGAAGTCGCACATACTGGAGTGCATGGTGCAAATAGAATGGCAAGTAACTCCTTGCTTGAGTGCGTAGTGTTTGCTAAATCCTGTGCCAATCATATTAACGGTAGTGAATTTGAAAATTCACAAACTAAAATTGAAAAATGGGACGACTCAAGAGTTGCACCCTCTAAAGAAAAAGTAGTTATTGCTCATTTATGGCACGAAATAAGACTCATCATGTGGAACTTTGTTGGCATCGTTAGAAGTAATAATCGACTGAACTCCGCATATCTAAAAATTCAGCAAATTAATAAAGAAGTTGATGAGTATTATCGTATTTATACTGTAACCGAGGATTTAATTGAACTAAGAAACTTAGCTCAAACTTCTAAAATTATTGTAGAATCTGCACTGTCTAGAAAAGAGAGTAGAGGATTGCACTATAACCAAGATTATCCAAATAAAATGAGCAAAATTCAAAACACAGTAATGACTAAGTCATGATATTAGAAATTCTCAAATACCCTGATAAGCGCTTAAGAACTGTTGCAAAGCCAGTTGAGAATGTTAACAGTGAGATAAAAAAGCAAGTTAAAGATATGTTTGAAACTATGTATGATGCGCCAGGAATTGGTCTTGCAGCAACTCAAGTTAACTTTCATCAGCGCCTTATAGTTGTTGATGTATCAGAAGAGTGTAATGAGCCAATCTGCCTTATTAACCCTGAGATTATTGAAAAAAATGGTGAAATTGAATGGGAAGAGGGTTGCCTTTCAGTACCAAATTATTATGAGAGTGTTAAAAGAGCTAATGAAATTAAAGTCAGTGCCCTGAATGAACTAGGCCAATCATTCGAGATTGAAGCAAGTGAGATGCTTGCTGTTTGTATTCAGCATGAAATGGATCATTTAAATGGAATATTGTTTGTGGACCATTTATCAAAACTAAAGCAGAAGAGACTTAAAAAGAAAGCGGAAAAGCAAACAAAAAAGCTTTAAGTTAATATCTTTATGAATATCGGTTCACATAAACTAACTTCGAAAGTACTGCTTGCCCCCATGGCAGGCACAAGTGACAAACCCTTTAGAATGATATGCAGGGATCAAGGTGCTGGCCTTACAACATCTGAAATGGTGGTAATTCAAAATCATCTATTAAATTCAAATAAATCAAAACACCGCTTGGATTTTAGCTCGGAACAACTGCCTATCAGCATTCAAATTGCTGGATCAGAGGCACAAGAACTAGCAAATTCTGCAATTAAAGCATTAGAATTTGGGGCAGATATTATTGATATCAATATGGGATGTCCAGCAAAAAAAGTATGCAATAAAGCAGCTGGATCCGCTCTCATGCAAAATGAAGAATTGGTAGAAGATATTTTAAAAGCTGTAGTAAATGCTGTTGAAGTTCCTGTCACTCTCAAAATGAGAACAGGCTGGGATGAAGAAAATAAAAATGCACCAACAATTGCAAAAATTGCAGAAGATAATGGCATAAAGATGCTTGCAATACATGGCAGAACGAGATCACAGAAATACAATGGTGATGCTGAATTTGATACAGTCAAAAAAATTGCAAGCCAAGTATCAATTCCAGTTGTAGCAAATGGAGATATTGATTCGCCAAAAAGAGCTAAAGATATATTAGACTTCACTGGTGCAGATGCAGTGATGCTTGGAAGAGCCACGCAAGGAAACCCCTGGTTGATTAGTCAAGTTAATCAATTTCTGACATCTGGTGAAACAGGAGAAGAGCCAACATTAGAGAAAAAAATTCCATTGATTTTGGGTCATATTTCACAAATTCATGATTTTTATGGTCATAAAATGGGAACACAACTATCCAGAAAGCATATTTTTTGGTATTCTATGCACCTTGACCAAGAAAAAGGCCTAGCCTTTTGGCCAAGCATTAACAGAGTGTCAGATCACTCTGAACAATATTCGAAATTTCATGAATTTTTGTATTCAATATGAAACAAAGGGGTTTACAGGATTGCATTAAAGAAAATCTTGAGAAGTATTTCTCAGACTTGAACGGTGAATCATCTAATGGTGTTTTTAAGATGGTTACGCAACAAGCTGAGTCAGCAACTATTAAGTATGTTCTTGATAAAGTCAATCAAAATCAAAGTGAGGCAGCCAGAATACTTGGTATAAACCGTGCTACCTTAAAGAAAAAAGCAAGCCTTTATAACCTCTAAGAGTTTATAATTTAATTCTTAAAAATATCTACACCTCTTAATCCTAAAATGCCTATAAAAAGAGCCTTAATCAGCGTTTCAGATAAATCTGGAATAGCTGAATTTGCAAAAGGCCTCTCGTTATTAAATATAGAAATTTTATCTACAGGCGGAACAGCAAAACTCCTTAGGGATAACAACATTCCTGTAACTGAAGTATCTGACTATACTGGCTATCCTGAAATGATGGCTGGTCGCGTCAAAACTCTTAATCCAAAGATTCATGGTGGAATTTTAGCTAGAAGAGGAAAAGATGAAGAGGTGATGTCACAGAATCAAATTAAACCAATCGATCTAGTGGTTGTCAATTTATACCCATTTCAAAAAACCATCCAAAATCCAAACTGCACTGAGGAAGATGCTATTGAGAATATTGATATTGGTGGCCCTGCTATGCTTCGATCAAGCGCTAAAAATCATATTTCAGTCACTGTGATTGTTGATAGTTCTGATTATCAATTGGTACTCGATGAAATAACTAATAGGGGTGATACAACTCATGAAATGAGAAAGTCATTAGCTCTCAAAACCTTTGAACATACAGCACAATATGATGGCGCTATTGCAAATTATCTTGGCAGAATGAATGATGGCTTTTCAAATACATTAAATCTTCAATTGATCAAATCACAAACTATGCGCTATGGTGAAAATCCTCATCAAAATGCTGCCTTTTATAAAGAATCAAATCTCAATGAGGCATCGGTATCATCTAGTCAACAAATCCAAGGCAAGCCTCTTTCATTTAATAATCTTGCCGATGCGGATGCTGCTTTAGAGTGTGTCAGGGATTTTGAAGAACCTAGCTGTGTCATTATTAAACACGCAAATCCTTGCGGTGTTGCAACGAGAGAAAATATCTTCCAAGCTTATCAAAGCGCCTACCTTACAGACCCTACCTCTGCATTTGGAGGGATTATTGCTTTTAACCGTGAGTTAGATAAAGAAACTGCTGGGTGCATAATCAACCAACAGTTTGTAGAGGTCATCATTGCCCCAAAGATTGCTGATAGTGCAAGATCTATTTTATTAAAAAAGGAAAATATTAGAGTTCTTGAGTGTGGTGATCTAGAAAAAACACAACCAGCTTTTGACTATAAAAAAATATCTGGTGGCCTGCTCATTCAAGATAAAGACCTAACCTTATTAAATCCATCTGATATGAATTGCGTAACCTCTTTAAGTCCGACTGAATCTCAGATGAAGGATTTATTATTTGCATGGAAAGTTGCAAAGTACGTTAAGTCAAATGCAATCGTCTACGCAAAAGATCAAATGACCATAGGTGTTGGGGCAGGTCAGATGTCTAGAGTTTATTCAGCGAAGATTGCCAGCATTAAAGCATCCGATGAAAACTTAGAGGTAAAAGGTTCTGTCATGGCATCAGATGCATTCTTCCCATTCCGAGATGGTATAGATGCAGCCGCTCAAGTGGGTATAAATGCAATTATTCATCCAGGAGGATCAATGCGCGATGAGGAAGTAATCTCAGCAGCGAATGAGCATGGGATTGCTATGGTATTTACAGGAATGCGACATTTTAAACACTAGAAAGTTAGCTTTAGTGTAGAAACTTTTTAATATCTGAGTGATAGGCAGCTCAAACCACCGTCAAGTTTTTTGTATTCAGAAACGTCAACCTCTATAACGTTATACCCAGTGCTAATTATTTTCCCTTTCGCAAGTGGGTATCCAGTTGGAATAAGAACATTATCGTTTACCCAAATACAATTTGCAGCATAACTCTCTTCTTCAGGTATATCAATGTGATCAAATCTTGAAAAAATAGGGTCATTTTTGAATTCACCACATATAACCAATTGGTTGTTTTCGAGATAAGAAAGACCAGTCTTAAGATGGAGCACTTCTTTGAGATTTACAGTGGATCCTGTATAGCCATATTTATTAAGAATCCCAATAATTTGCTCAGCGCCTTGAATATTTGTTCGATCTGATAATCCAATATAATAATGATTATCAACCATCATGATATCACCCGCCTCTATAGTTCCAGGAGCCTCAACACGCTCAACATTATCAAATTGATCCCTTAAAACGGTTTCAATTTGTTCAACCTCGCCTCTTCTGGACTCGGCGCCTGGACGGGTAAAAATGGCACATTTTGGGGTTATGAGAGCTACATCTTCTACAAAAGTCGAGTCAGGATAATCCTCACAAGATTCCAATACATGAACCTCAAGGCCACATGACTGAAGAGCCTTGATATAGGCCTTATGCTGAGTGATAGCCTTTTGATAATCTGGAGAGCCTAGGTGTTTGGAATCAGTGAGGCCATCAATTAAACTTTTTCCAGGAGTTCTAACAATTGCCTTAGAAAACATAAGCTAAACCTTTAAAAATTACTTTAGGATTCCTTTAACTAACTCTACCCAGTAGCTGCTTCCGAGTGGAAGAATTTCGTCATTGAAATCATACTGAGTATTATGAAGCATACAGCCACCTTCAGGACCATCTTCTGGAACAAGTCCGTTACCAATCCAAATATATGCACCTTCAGATGCATTAAGCAAGAATGAGAAATCTTCAGAGCCCATACTAGGCTTCTCATTCCTTAAAACATTTGCACTACCTACAACCACTTCAGCAGCACTAGCACAGAGCTTAGCATGCTTTGGAGTATTCACAGTTGCAGGGTAATTTGGAACTGAGCTGAATGATGCTGTTGCCCCCATAGACTGACTAATTCCTTCAGCAATAGTCTTAATTTTTTTCTTCACATCATCCCCAACCTCAGACTTAAAGTATCTCAGTGAGCCTGTTAAATTCATTTCATTCGGAATGACGTTAGATACAAATCCTGCATCAACCATAGTAACACTCACCACTGCAGAATCTAGTGGTGCAACATTTCTTGAAACAACACTTTGAATCGCTGTAATGATTTGAGCTCCTATAACAATTGGATCAACACATTGGTCTGGCATAGCGGCATGACCACCCTTGCCTTTAATTGTAATTTTGAGTGTTTCATTTGCAGCCATTACTGCAGTATCATGAACGGCAAACTGACCTTCCGCCATACCTGGCCAATTATGCATCCCATAAACTGCCTCACAAGGAAATTTTTCAAATATACCTTCTTCAACCATAACACGGCCACCACCTCCACCTTCCTCTGCAGGCTGAAAAATAAAATGAACAGTACCAGAAAAATCATTATTCTCTTTTAAATAAACAGCAGCCCCGAGAAGCATTGTCGAATGGCCATCATGACCACAAGCGTGCATCTTTCCGTCATGAATAGATTTATGACTAAACTCATTCCTCTCTTGAATTGGAAGAGCGTCCATATCAGCACGCAGTCCAATAGCTTTGCCATTTTTTGTTCCATGAACAGTAGCAACTATTCCTGTGACTGCAAGACCGCGATGCATTTCAATATTATTAGACTCTAAAACAGAAGCTATAAAGTCACTAGTCATCTCCTCTTTAAAACTAAGTTCTGGATGTTTATGAATATAGTGACGCCAAGTCACCATTTGTTCGTGAAGTTCAGATTTTGTTTTAATGAGAGACATAGTTAGGACCTCAAACTTTCGTTAGCAGGATCAAATGGTGACTCTTCTATAACAACTGACTTATATTTCTCACCCAGTATTTCAATTTCAAGTTCAGTTCCAATTGAAGTTAGATCTTTCTTGACAAGGCCTAACGCTAGCGACTTACCACAGCGCCAACCAAAACCTCCTGAGGTTGCTCTTCCCACAACTTCACCATTCTTATAAATAGCCTCAGAGCCTCGAGCATCTGCATCAACAACACCCTGCACTTCCATAGTTACAAAACCGTTTGAAGCACCTCGGTCTTGCCAATCTTTCAAGGCTTTTTTACCAATAAAATCATTTTCTTTATCCAGCCTAACAAAACGATCTAATCCAGATTCATAGGCAGAATATTCAATTGACATTTCTCTAGGAATGAGACGATACGATTTTTCAAGACGCATACTATCCATTGCACGAATACCAAAAGGTTTGATATCAAATTCAGCACCAGCTTCCATTACTTGATCGAAGATATAATTTTGCATCTCAATTGGGTGATGCAGCTCCCAACCTAATTCGCCAACAAAGTTAACACGAAGTGCTTCAGCAGATGCATATCCAACATTGATTTTTCTCCCAGTTAGCCACTTGAAGTTTTCATTTGATAGATCTGTATCCGTAAGCTTTTGAAGAACATCTCGAGACCTTGGTCCAGCCAATACAAGAACACCTGTTTGTGTTGTAACTCTTTGAATGCTGACAGTTCCATCTTTAGGAGCAAGTTTGAATAAATAATCATGGTCATGTGTTTCAAACGCACCAGCGGAAACTAAATAATAGCTTTGAGGTCCAGTTTTATAAACTGTAAATTCTGATCTGACTCCGCCATTCAAAGATAGCATATGAACCAGACTAATCCTGCCGATAGTTTGAGGCATCTTATTAGCAAAGATATATTCCAACCATTCCTCTGCACCAGGCCCCTTAACAATACACTTCGCAAAGGCTGACATATCAAGAAGACCTACGTTCTCATTGACATGCTTACACTCATTTCCAACATGTTCAAAGTAGTTGGAGCGGCGAAATGAATTCTTTTCAACAATGCGTCCATCATCTAGTGCTTTAGAGTGGTTTTTGTTAAGAATAACCTTGGAAGGATCTGCCTGATTTAAATCTTCAGCAGTGAGTGAATAATCTAAACTTGGCATAAACCAGTTTGGACGCTCCCAACCATAAACAGATCCAAAAACCGCACCCAAGTCTTTCATTCGATCATAGCATGGTGCAGTTTTGAGAGGTCTTGCCGCACTCCTCTCTTCATCAGGATAGTGCGTAGTGAAAACATTTGCGTATGCCTCTTCATTCTTTTCTTTCAAATATCCACGAGTGGCATAGGGCCCAAATCGACGCGGATCCACACCCATCATATCAACGGTTGGCTCACCATCAACCATCCACTCTGCAAGCTGCCAACCAGCACCACCAGCAGCAGTTATTCCAAAACTATGTCCCTCATTCAACCAGAAATTTTTAAGTCCTGGAGCAGGACCAACAATTGGGTTGCCATCTGGCGTATACGCAATAGCGCCATTATAAATTTCTTTAATTCCAACCTCGCCAAAAGCTGGAACACGATTTATACAAGCATCAATATGTGGCATTAAGCGGTCAAGTTCACCATTAAACAACTCATACTTTGAGTCGTCACTTGGGCCATCAACATAACATGCAGGCGCTCCTTTTTCATAGATACCTAAGATCATTCCCCCAGCCTCTTCACGAAGGTAATAAGCCGCATCAGATTCACGAAGTACAGCCATTTCAGGTAGGCCTTTTTTCTTTCTTTCTAAAATGTCAGGATGTGGCTCTGTTACGAGGAACTGATGCTCAACAGGTATTACAGGTACATCGAGACCCACCATTTCACCTGTTTTTCTTGCGAAGCTTCCGGTACATGAGACAATATGTTCACAAGCAATATCACCTTGATCAGTCTTGACTACCCATGTATGATCTTTTTGCTGTTCTAAATCAGTTACGATCGTGTTTTCATAGATTTCAGCGCCACGATTTCTAGCGCCTTTGCACAATGCTTGAGTTAAGTCTGCTGGCTGAATATAGCCATCATCTGGATGCTGAATTGCGCCAAGCAGGCCTTCAGTATTGCATAAAGGCCAAACCTCTTTAACTTCGTCTGGAGTTAAAAATTTAACATCAACACCAACGGTGCTTCCAACACCAGAATAGTATTTATATTCATCCATTCGATCCTGGCAATTTGCCAAGCGAATGTTTGATACGACACTAAAGCCAACATTCATACCCGTTTCTTTTTCAAGATCATGATAAAAATCGACTGAATACTGATGCAGCTTCCCCACTGAGTAGCTCATATTAAATAGAGGCAATAATCCAGCAGCATGCCAAGTTGAACCAGAAGTTAAGTCTTTACGTTCTACTAATACAACATCAGTCCAACCTTTTTTAGCCAAATGATAAAGTGTCCCAGCGCCCACAACACCACCACCAATTACAACTACTTGTGCTTTATTTTTCATACCTTCCTCAATACAAAGTCTAACTTCGAAAAACGTGAATTATATACCTAAATTATAGCAATTACATCAATAAGTTAATGGTAGAATTTTTTGAAATTTATTGGGATAATTATATGTTGTTTTTTTGGAGAATAAAATGAAGCTAACTGTTATTAAATGGCGTGATATACCTACACAGGTGATGATAAAAAAAAGCAGGAGGGAGGTTGAAAAACTTCAGCTAGATAATCGCTTTATGGAGGCTGTTGACTCTGCTGCAACGGTAGGTGACTCTACAGATGCAGATGCATACCTTACAGATTGGCACAATGAAGTCACTGAAATTGCAGACGGAGATTTAAAAGAGCCAGTCGAGACAAAGGCGGCTGAACTTGAGGCAGAGTTTACAGATGAAGTGCTTTTAAGTTATGTAAATAACGCAGGTTATAAGCCTTAAATTAGCTTGTATATCTGCCATGTAAAAATTTCAAGGTTTCTCTAACTTTAACCTCTTTAAGGAGGTATCTGATAATGGTATCTGGGGAATCCAGCAATTCAGCATAGTCGAGTTCAGCGGGTTTTTTTGAAACTTTATTATTAAATACCACAGAGATCGTTGCCCAGTGTCTACTTAACTTATAGAAGCCGAGCTTCTCCTCTAGCTGGGCCAACTTATCACTCAAATACACATCGTCATTTAGTAGCAGTCTCTTTGAGTCAATATTGACAACACCATTAACATGACTTGCGGCCTTATGCTCCAATGCGAACTCTATCAGAACCATACTTTCACGATGGGCAATAGCAACAACCTCTTTCTTTTTAGATATGTCATGGTGTATCAAAGTACCTTCTGAATCATTAAAGGTGTTTTTAGCAATAATTGGTGTTTGAGTTTTTAATGACGCTTTGATTGCTCTTGGATGAATCACTCTAGATCCCTCATCAGCCATTGCAAGCATCTGATTAACACTAATAGATTCTAAGTAGCTAGAACCCTCAACCTGTCTTGGATCGCAATTAGCTATACCATCCACATCAGAAAAAATTTCAACTTTTTCAGCTCCCAATGCAGATGCGAGTGCTACAGCTGAAGTATCACTCCCCCCTCTTCCAAGAGTGCGAATATCACCCTTATCATTGACACCTTGAAAACCTGCCACTACCGCGATGAAACCATTATCAAGAGCTTCAACAATTCGAGCAGGATTAATATCTAAAATTTCAGCATTGCCTGCATTGTCATCTGTAAGAATTCCAGATTGCCTTCCATTAAATGACTCGGCAGGCATTCCATTGTGACTCAAAAGGTGAGAAAAATAAGCAGAACTTAACGTTTCTCCAACGCTCATCACTAGGTCCAACTCCCTTGGATTAATATTGTGACCAACATCCCTAAGAAGCGCAACAAGGGTATCCGTGGCATATGGCTCACCTTTTCGTCCCATAGCAGAAACAACAACCACAATTCTCTCTCCAGACTCGTGGTAGTTCTTAATATGCTTTAAAGCATAAGAGCGACAATCCTCATCTCTAAGACTTGTGCCTCCAAATTTCATTACTATAGGTGCCAAATTCTTCGCCATTAAGTTGTAAAAAAGGCGCCATTATAGCCTTTGCAAGCTTACATAGCAAATTTGAATAGAAGCAGAGAAGTTTAAAATTTAAGAAAAAAATCTAAATATTGAATGTTTGTTTTAATCCGTCAAGAATAAAGTCAACAGAAACCATTATCAGCAAGATTCCCATTAACCTTTCAATAGCAATTAATGCCCTGTTACCTAGTTTTCTTCCCAATGACTCTGATGAGATTAATATAATCCCAGTTATTAAACAAGCAACAAATACAACAAAAGTCCACTCAACCCACCTATTTGGCTCTTGTGCCATAAACAGTATTACTGCTGCTATCGCTGATGGACCAGCTAGCATTGGGACAGCAAGCGGCACAATTAGAGGCTCAGTATTCTCATTGTGACTAAAGATAGGTTTTGTTCCAGGGAAAATCATTCTAATGGCAATAATAAATAATATTATTCCACCAGTAATACCAAGCGAAGACTGATCTATATCTAACAACTGAAGAATATATCTTCCAACAAACATAAAAAATAACAAAATGACTAGGGCAATTAATAATTCACGAACAATGATGATTCTTCGTCTCTCAATTGGTATATTTTTAAGGATACTAAGAAATACAGGCACGTTTCCAATAGGGTCCATGATAATAATTAATAATAAAATTGCAGCTAATACAGTCACTTGAGGGGTTTTTTATAAGAAATGGAGTTGGCATTTTATAGGAATAGATTTTTAATATAATAGTAAATGAAATTATCAAATTATCTGTTCCTAAAAATTTAAGCAAATAAAAGAAGAAATATCATTGCAATTCAATCCTCTAAAGGTGATAATTTATCTATCTGTTGTGTTCGTGCTTGATTTATTTCCCTGAGCCGATTAAGTATAGAAAAGGAGATGAGATTGGTTACTTTTGTGTATGCCCACCTTGAAGTGGGAAACCTACGGTAAACATCGAACTTCCGCCTTGAACCAGAATGGTTCAGGACCATGTCAACACGGCACAATG
>ENA-OWPI01001905-OWPI01001905.1-marine-metagenome-genome-assembly--contig:-NODE-1905-length-21278-cov-12.738173_pt1 | contig 21278 bp, 18 predicted proteins | sample MGYA00238138_ERZ651775 | MGnify/ENA primary metagenome ERZ651775 (study PRJEB26906, sample SAMN06265043) | marine metagenome | isolation source: Helgoland LTER site | place: Germany:Helgoland, sampling...
CAACGACCACATCTCGTCGATCGAAGGTGACAATCCCGATGCCGACGTCCTGCGGGCTCTTCTCGAACATGTCAACAAACCAACCGCGTACGGCGTTGCTGGATTGAGCCTCGGAATGAACCCTGGGTCCGTTGCACCGGGTCTTTTCGACGCTCGCCTGGTCGATCCCGTCATCAGCCAGCTCCTCGCAGGAATCGTGCACCTGTCATTTGGCGAGAACCTGGTTGCCGACCGGCCGTGCCCTCAGACAATCACCTTGGCGTTGCAAAGCCGCGACGTGCACATCGATGGCCTTCCTGTTGTGCGCAATGGCCGACTCGAAGGCGATTTCGCACCCGACGTCTACGAGCTCTGACCCCAACTTTGCCACCGCATAGGTATACCGATCGGCCTGTCCTGATCGGCCTGTCCTGATCGGCCTGTCCTGATCGGCACTGTCAGACCCCCCTGTCAAAGTAGATGACATGACGGTTCTCGATCTCGACCCACCACATCCCACATTGCGTCTCGTCTCATCGAACGGCTCTGCGACAACGCGCGATTCTCGCTATCGCTCGACCACGCCGCTCTATGGCGACGCTCGTGAGCTTTTCCAGCAGGTCCTGCAATATGCGCTCGAACATCAGGTTGCTATCGACCCCGATTCCTTGCGGGTCGTCTTGGGCACCAAACAAGCCATGTCAGCAGCACCCGCTCGATCCTTCTCTGCTGCGGGTATTTGGCAACTCATGTTTGTTGATGTTGTTGCCAGCTGCCGTAACCGCAAACTCGATGTTCCCGCCGGTTGTGCGAGTGCTCTCATCCGCACGATCGATTACCTCGACGCTTCCGATTCGTTTCACTCTCTGAGCGACCCTGTCGGCGATCTCTACGACGCGATCGACGAATGCACCGGCGGGTGGGTGGATGACCTTCATCCGTCGACGCCCACCAAGGCTCGTCGTTCGGTACCATCAGATCGTGGCACGAAACGCACCTGATCCATCTCAACGTGGCACGTCCTCGCGTGTCACCAAGTCACCGGTCCAACGGGCAGGCGCTGCAAGTCAGCCAAGACCACGGCGCGATCGCCGTAAATTTTGGACCCAGTTCATCGCAGGTTTTCTCGTAGTGGCGATGCTACTTCCGGTGCTCATCGCCTTCCTGTAGTTGTTCACCGGTCGCCGCATATGCGGTGTCTTGTCGACGTGCCAGCCTGTTAGACACTGGCAGCACTATTGTGACAGGCACCTCGACCAGGAGCCGTGTTGATCCGCCAGAACAGAGCTGTACCCATATTGTTGGTACTGACCTTTGCCTTCATTCTTTATCTCGGTGGCTGTTTCGGTTCAGAAGAACCGACGACTGCCGTCGAAGAGTCGCCTACGCCCGTTCCGACTCCCACGGCTGCACCCATTGTCGACCCCGGTATTACCCCGGGGACGAGCAGCGAAGCGCCGTTTTATCACACGGTCGAAACAGGCGATCGGCTGGGATCCATTGCTTCCAAATACAACGTGACTGTCGATGTCATCATTCGAGCCAATCCCCAGATGGACCCCAACCTGATCATTGCTGGCGAACAGCTTCGCATCCCTGGCGCAGGTACGAACAACGAAGTCCTCGAGAGCGTTGGCCCCGATCGTCCCGACGGGGTAACCGTGTCCTATGTCATTGAGAGTGGTGACACCTTGGGGCAGATTGCCAACACGTGGACAGTCAGCCTGGATGCTCTGCTCGAAGCAAACCCCGAGGTAGACCCAGCCACACTGCAACCCAACCAACTCATTGAGATTCCGCCGTGGGGTAGCGGCTTCGACGCATCCGAACTCTCCCCTCGCGTTACTCCGGTCGCGTCCACCCGTGAACCTGGCGATCCGCCACTGGAACACGAGGTCGTCGCCGGCGATTTCATCTCCGCGATCGCGGAACTGTACAACGTGACTATCACACAGATCGTCGAAACCAACGGCCTCGAGAACGGCGGTAATAGTATTCTGATCGGCCAAACTCTGCTGATTCCGCCGCCACAGGCCATCGACGGCTAGACATCTCGAGAACCACATCGGCCTGCGTCGAGCAACCCAACCTCGATCGACACAGCCTCGAAATGCAGACCGATGTTGCACATTTCATTGGACGCGACTCGAGCCGGTAGTTGGCGCACCAGCTACCGGCTCGAAGCCAGACGTTCTCTGTTGTACCGACCGGTTAGCTCTCGGCGATGGTGACGCTTTCGATCACAAGATCGGTGGTCGGGCGATCACCTGGTGCGGTAGGAACAGCCTGCATCTCGTTCACGAGTTCCAAACCGCCAACAACCTGGCCGAACAGCGAGTATGACGGAGGAAGACCCACGCCACTGCCGCCGCTCACGATGAAGAATTGGCTGCCGTTCGTGTTGGGCCCAGCGTTAGCCATAGCGAGCGAGCCGATCTTGTAGTCGCCAGCGTTCGGGAGTTCGTCGTCGAAGCGGTAACCAGGACCACCCATGCCGCTGCCCTGCGGGCAACCGCCCTGGCACATGAAGCCATTAATGATGCGGTGGAAAACCAGGCCGTCGTAGTACTTGTAACGAGCGAGGAAGACGAAGTTATTGACCGTCTTGGGGGCGATGTCGGGATAAAGAGCGATGGTGAGATCACCCATCGACGTCTTCATGGTGGCGATATAGGTCTTGGCCGGGTCAATGCACATTGGAGGGGCTTCGTCGAACGAAGTCATCCGTGGGCTTGATCCGTCTGCAGCTGGGCATTCAGTCATTCGTTGATGGTATAACTTGCGGCCCCATTCTCTGCGGCTCAGTCATACCGATCCAGAGTTAGGCCATGTTGCACACCCCATATCTGGGGTGTCGAGGTTCCGCATCACTACAGTGCGGCGAGGAAGTTTGACGTGGGAGAAAAACGCGTGGAGATAACGAAGGTCGCCGTCATCGGCGGCGGAACGATGGGTTCTGGTATTGCCGAGGTGTGTGCCAAATCTGGTCTTGACACCATCGTGATGGAACCAGAAGCGGCAGCGGCAGAAGCTGCCCAAGCCCGTATCAACGGTTCGATGGACAAGGCCGTCGCTCGGGGCCGACTGAGCGAGGAAGATCGGGCCACCACCGGAGCCCTGCTGAGTTACACCACCGACATCAACGCTCTCAGCGATCGTGACCTGGTCATCGAAGCCATCGTCGAAAACGAGCAGATTAAGCTCGACCTCTTCAAGCGGCTCGACGAGGTCACCCCTGAACACTGCATCTTGGCGTCGAACACATCTTCGATCCCGTTGATCAATCTGGGCACCGCTACCAAACGACCGGAACGAGTGCTCGGGCTGCACTTCTTCAACCCTGCGACCGTGCAGAAACTGTGCGAAATCGTTGTATCCATCGCTACCGACGACGCCGTAGTCGTCGCGTGCGAAAAGTTCGCCCAGAACACACTCGGCAAGGAAACCATTAAGAGTAAGGACCGTGCCGGCTTCATCGTGAACCGGTTGCTGGTTCCGTACCTGCTGCAGGCAATCTCATTGCTCGATACTGGACAAGTCACAGCCGAAGATATCGATAACGGCATGATGTTCGGCTGCGCACATCCCATGGGTCCACTTACCTTGTGCGATCTCATCGGGCTCGACACCATCAAGTCGGTCGCCGACGTGCTCTACGAGGAATTCAAAGAGCCCACGTACGCACCACCACCAAAGCTGAAGCGCATGGTTGCCGCCGGTCACCTCGGTCGCAAGACCGGCAAAGGTTTCTACAACTACTAACGAGGCCAGACCAACCCGTCTGTGAACGCACCCTCACAAAACCCAAATGCTCCATCTACTTCGTAGAGGTAGCGGAGGGAGGGGTGCTGGTGCTGAACGCAGCGATGATCGGACGCTACTCGCGCAGGAATCAAAATAACGTCCCAGCGTCTGGTCGCAAGTCAGCAACAACACCACTCTCGTAGCGGGACGCCAAAGCTACAGGCCACAAAAATGGATCATGGTCGGCGGCCACCCCCCAGCAGCCGCCGACCATGAGAAAATTCCCAATACTGGGGTCGAACTATCTGAGACGATAGCCAGTGGAAAACCGAACCCGGCTACTGCATTTCGAGAGAATCTATTCGGCCCAGCGCTCTGCCGGAAGAACATGTTCGAACCACGATCGCTCTCGTCACGTAGTTTGCGGTCATCAGCCCCGACCCAGGGGGCAGTTCAGCCGACTAATCGTTCGGCATTCACGACCGCTGGTGAATAACGAACCTGGCGGGGAGTAGCTTCGCCGACCATTGCCGAGTCGCCACACGACCAGCACGCATCGTCACCGTTGCCGCGCCAGGTGACATCACACGATCCACACACCATGGTGATGGTGCGTGGCCTATCGCCAAAACTTTGTACCGGCATTCGCGCCACAATAAAGACACTGTTGGACCCCAACGCGGATACTTCATAATTGTTTGCCTCAGCCAAAACTGGGCCGCTGTCGGCTAGAAGATCTCGCCAGGGACATAGGCAGCAGCATCGGGATACTGATCGGTAATCGCACCGATCCGATCGACCACGGCAAACGTCTGAGCAGGAGCTCGGCCCGCCAATTCCAACGGTGAGCCGAGTAATGAGGCTAGATCCTCAGCCGTGAGCGGCAGTCGATCATCAGCGGCCAGCCGTTGCACCAGTGGGGTGAAGTCAGTGTCTGATTCACGCAAGTCGAGGGCGGTTGCAACCGCATGTTCCTTGATGACCTCGTGTGCTGTTTCCCGTCCCGCTCCGGCCTTTACCGCAGCCATAAGGACACGGGTTGTCGCAACGAACGGCAGGTACTCCGCAAGCTCGCGATCGGCTACAGCCGGGAAAGCACCAAACCCATCGAGCACGCTTTGGAACGTCTCGAAGAGTCCATCGATTGCCAAGAATGCATCGGGAAGCGCAACCCGGCGCACGACCGAACAGCTGACGTCACCTTCGTTCCACTGGTTGCCGACCATGCCGGACACCATCGTCAGATGACCTCGTAATATGGAGACAAAACCGTTGACCCGTTCGCATGAACGAGCGTTCATCTTGTGCGGCATCGCCGACGAACCAACTTGACCAGGGGCGAAGCCTTCGGTCACCAGGTTCTCACCAGCCATGAGGCGGATGGTGGTGGCCAGGTTGGATGGACCCGAAGCGAGTTGCACCAGAGCAGACACCACGTCGAAATCCAGTGACCGAGGGTAGATCTGGCCAACGCTGTCAAAGGTCGCCGAGAAACCAAGGTGTTCCGCAATACTCATTTCGAGTGCCTGCACCTTGGCTGCATCGCCCTCGAACAGATCATAGAGATCCTGTTGTGTGCCGACAGGCCCTTTCATGCCACGGAGCGGGTAACCAGCGATCAGACTCTCGAGCCGGTGAAATGAAACAATCAGCTCTTCAGCTGCGGTGGCGATCCGTTTGCCCAGTGTGGTGACCTGCGCTGGCACATTGTGCGAACGCCCAACGATGGGGAACTCGCTGTGTGCTGCTGCCAGAACACCCATGCGATAGAGCACAGCAACCGCCCGGTCACGAATGAGCTCAAGGCTGCGGCGAACCTGGAGTTGTTCTACGTTCTCCGTGAGGTCACGAGAGGTCATCCCTTTGTGGATGTGCTCATGCCCTGCGAGTTCGGAGAACTCCTCGATCCGAGCTTTGACGTCGTGACGAAGCACCCGGTCTCTCGCATCGATCGATGCAATATCTACATGATCGACGACCGCTTCGTAGGCTTCGATCGTGCCTTCGGGCACGCCTAGGCCGAGTTCGTCCTGCGCGCGCAGAACAGCAATCCAGAGCTGGCGCTCGAGGATGACCTTGCCGCGACGTGACCAGATGGCGGTCATGGCGGGCGACGCATATCGCGTCGCAAGAACATTCTCGAGCGCGTCACTCATACTGATGTTGCCGATTCTGGTCGCCTAGGCGGCCTGGTTGAAGTGGACGATCTGCTTACGGCCAGGACCCACACCAATGATGCTGATAGGGACACCAATGCACGTTTCGAGCGCATCGAGATAGTCGAGGGCTGCTTGAGGCAACTGATCGCGTTCGGTGAAACCGGTCAGATCGGTTTGCCAACCAGGCATTTCCTTGTAGATCGGCTTGGCGTCGTGAAAGTCGCTCTGGTGATAGGGCAACTTGTCGTGACGGACACCGTTGACCTCGTAGCCATCACAAATCTTGACGGTCTCGAGTTGGTCGAGAACATCAAGTTTGGTCAGCGCTATCTCGGACAACGAGTTGACCCGAACGGCATGACGCAACATGACGGCATCGATCCAACCGGTGCGACGACGTCGACCGGTGTTGGTGCCATACTCATGCCCAACATCGACAAGATGTTCGCCAACCGAATCGAAGAGTTCCGACGGGAACGGGCCTGACCCAACGCGGGTCAGATAAGCCTTGGCGACACCGACCACTCGGTCGATATGACGGGGACCTACGCCGGCACCGGTACACGCCCCACCTGCAGTTGGGTTCGATGATGTCACGAACGGATACGTGCCATGATCGAGATCAAGGAACGTGGCCTGAGCGCCTTCGAACAACACATCGCCGTTGTCTTCGAGCACCGTGTGCACGAGGTCGATGGTGTCGGCCATGTGGCCTTTGAGGCGGGGTGCGCACTCACCGATGTACGTCTTCACAAGCTCATCGATTTCGTAACCAAGCTTGTTGTACACCTTGGCCAGCAATGGGTTCTTCTCGTGCAACACAACCTCGAGCTTGGCTCGGAAGATTGATTCGTCAAACAGATCCTGCACCCGTAGGCCAACCCGTGAAGCCTTGTCGGCATATGCCGGGCCAATACCGCGTTTGGTGGTACCGAGTTTGTTCTTTCCCAGATGGCGCTCGAACACAACATCGAGCATCTGGTGATACGGCAAGATCAGGTGGGCATTCGCCGACACCCGAAGTTTGGAAACATCAACACCGCGAGAAGTCAACATGTCCATCTCGCGCAGAAGCACAAGCGGGTCGACCACCACACCGTTACCGATGATGGGGGTGAGATGCGGGTACAGCACACCACTGGGAATGAGTTGAAGCGCGAATGATTCGCCGTCTACCACGAGGGTATGTCCGGCGTTATGGCCACCCTGATAGCGGACCACACATTGCACTTCTTTGGCGAGGAGGTCAACGACCTTGCCCTTGCCTTCATCACCCCACTGGGTACCGACGACGATGGTCGCTGGCACGGCTGGCTCACTTTCAGTTGCTGCCGTTACCTAGCAACCTTATCTGGTTTGCTCCGTAGCTCCCGGGCAATTCATCAGGCCTTCTCGCACATGATCGATGCGCCATCAGACGCTCGCAGCTGTCTGTCATGAGTCAATCCACTGAAAGCTCGGCGTGCTCGCTAGGTGTCGCTGTCTAACTTTCGGTTCGGCGCCAGCGAACAAGAGCTGTTGAATACCCTGGGGTATTCGTTATCTCTTCGAGCCGGCCGCGTAATCGCTCAACCTGTTCCTCGAGTTCAAGGACCCGAGCGACCCCGACGAGGTTGAGGCCTTCGTTGGTCAACTCCTGGACTCGTCGGATCTGTTCTAAATCCATCTCGCTATAGCGACGACTCATACCACCAGTTCGCGCCGGGGCAAGAAGCCCTTTGCGCTCATAGACGCGTAACGTCTGTGGGTGCACACCTGTCAGCTCGGCGGCAACCGAGATGATGTAGACGGCGCGAGTCCGTTCATCGCCAGCGGTCATTAGTCGTCCGCCTCAAGGTGTCTACGAGGAGATTCATCATCGAGATCAGCGAACGCCTGGAGGGCTTCGGATTGTTTCTTCGACAGGTTCATCGGCACGGCAATGCTGACAACTACCAGAAGATCGCCCGACGTGGCCTCATCTGTTTCGTCGCTGGGGACGCCGGCGCCGCGGACCCGAAGGGTACGTCCATGTTGGGTTCCCGGCGGTATCCGCACGGTTACCGAATTACCAGTGAACGTCGGCACCCTTACCTCGGCTCCTAACGCAGCTTCGGCGATGGTCACCGGCAGGTCCAACGTGAGCTTGGCGCCCCGCCGACCAAAGACAGCGTGATCGCCAACACTAACGATCACATACAGATCGCCTGGTGGGTCACCAGGTCCACCCTTGCCTCGTAGCCGAATACGTTGACCCGATTCGACCCCGGCAGGGATGCGTACCTTGATGGTGCGTTTGCCGGATCCGTCGCTCAGGCTTATCGAAGTGGTTGTACCCCGCATTGCCTCATCGAACGAGATGGTGAGCCGAGCTTCTTGATCGCGGCCCGGGCGTTTGATGCGGGCATGACGGCCGCCTGGTTGATCGCCAAACGTCCTCCCACCATGGCCACCGCCACCGAAAACCGATCCAAAAATGTCGCCCAGATCCACACCCTCGAATCCGAATCCACCATTGCTGGAACCGCCGCTGCCACCGAAGCCACCACCCATGGGTCCCCTGGCACGGGCCTGGTCATAACTGGCACGTTTCTCCTCGTCGCCGACAACGTCGTAGGCGCCGGAGATTTCCTTGAACCGTTCCTCTGCAGCGTCATCGCCTGGATTCGTATCAGGGTGGTACTTACGGGCGAGCTTGCGGTACGCCTTGGTGACATCAGCTTGAGCCGCGTCCTTGGGTACACCAAGGACGGCGTAGTAGTCGGTCTCGAACCACTCACGCTTGATGTCATTTGCCATCGTTGTTAGCCCTGCACCTTGACCATTGCGGCCCGCAACACACGATCGTTCCAGCGATAACCGGTGCGCAGTGTTTCCACTACCACTTGTTCGCCTTCGCCTTCTTCGTACAGAACAGCTTCGTGTAGTTCAGGATCAAACGGTTCACCTGCAGCGTCGACCCGTTCAAGGCCTTGGCTTGACAGCACCTCGAACAGCGCGTCACTCACGGGACGGATCTCCTCGATGCCTTGACCAAGTGCGGCTTCGCAACTGTCGAGAACCGGAAGGAGCCGCTCGACCAAGCTGGCCGCAGCCTGTGCCCGCTGCAATTCCGCACGTTCGTCGCTGCGTCGACGTGCATTTGCAAATTCGGCTTTGGCCCGCTGCAACTGATCCAAGAAGTCATCACGTTCAGCTATGAGCGCAACAACTGCTTCTTCGGAGATCTGATCTGGGCTGAGCCCGGCCTGATCAGACTCGGCAGCCTGATCGGCTGCCGATTGTTCGTCAATCAACGCAGCAAGTGCCTCGTCGGTCACCTGATCACCCGCCGGCTGGTTACCGGCGGGTTGTATGACATCACCATCGTCTGGGACTGCCCCGTCGGGGGCACCCTCGTGTTCGTTGCCCATCAGTCTTCGTCTTCAACGATTTCTGCGTCGACGATGTCATCGTCGCTTGAGTCACCATCGGCTGAATCATCTGCGCCATCGGTGTTTTCGGCGCTGGCCTGTTCGTAGAGGCGCTGACTGAACTGCTGGCTGGCGTTCATCAAGGCTTCGGTTGCACCACGGATGGCATCGAGATCCTCGCCCTCGAGCTGGGTATTGAGGGCGGCCAACTTTTCGTCGACTTCGGATCGTTCTTCGTCGGTGATCTTTTCGCCGTGCTCGCGTAGCAGCTTTTCGGTTTGGTACACGAGCGTGTCCGCGTTGTTCCGGACCTCGGCTTCGTCGCGGCGACGTTTGTCTTCGTCGGCGTGGGACTCGGCGTCCTTGATCATCTGGTCGATGGCGTCCTTGTCGAGCGAAGACTGGCCAGTGATAGTGATTGACTGTTCCTTGTTGGTGGCCCGATCCTTGGCAGACACATGCACGATGCCGTTGGCATCGATATCGAAGGTCACTTCGATCTGAGGGACACCTCGAGGCGCAGGCGGCAGGTCAACCAGCTGAAACTTACCCAGTGTCTTGTTGAACTGAGCCATCTCGCGCTCGCCCTGGAGTACATGGATTTCAACCGATGGCTGACTGTCGTCGGCGGTGGTGAAGACCTCGGTACGTTTAGTAGGGATCGTGGTGTTTCGTTCGATCAGGGTGGTCATGACACCACCCTTGGTCTCAATGCCAAGTGACAGTGGCGTGACGTCGAGCAAAAGCACGTCGGTGACTTCGCCTTTAAGCACTCCAGCCTGAACGGCAGCGCCGATCGCTACTACTTCGTCGGGGTTCACACCCTTGTGCGGGTCGTTGCCCGTGAGTTCCTTCACCAAGTCGCTCACTGCTGGCATACGGGTTGAGCCACCCACCAAGATGACATGTTCGATGTCGCCCATTACTAGGCCCGCATCCTTGATCGCACTCTCGAATGGGCCGCGGGTGCGGTCGAGCAAGTCGCTGGTCATCTCTTGGAACTTTGACCGGCTCAGTGTGTAATCAAGGTGGAGTGGGCCCGAGTCGGTCGCGGTGATGAACGGCAGGTTGATTTGCGTCTCTTGTTTCACCGAAAGTTCGATCTTGGCGTTTTCGGCGGCTTCCTTAAGGCGCTGCATAGCCATGCTGTCACCTGACAGGTCAACACCATGGTCGTTCTTGAACGAGGTCGCCATCCACTCAATAACCGCTTCGTCCCAATCGTCGCCACCAAGTTTGGTGTCGCCGCTGGTTGACTTCACTTCGAATACACCATCGCCGATTTCGAGCACCGAAACGTCGAACGTGCCGCCACCGAGGTCGAAAACCAACACGGTCTGGTCGGTGTCCTTGTCGAGGCCGTAAGCCAGCGCAGCTGCAGTTGGTTCGTTGATAATGCGCAGGACTTCGAGACCGGCGATCTGGCCGGCTTCTTTGGTGGCAGTGCGCTGGGCATCATCGAAGTACGCCGGCACAGTAATAACTGCTTGGGTGACAGCTTCGCCCAGGTAGGCCTCGGCATCACGCTTGAGCTTCTGCAACGTACGAGCAGAGACTTCTTGAGGGGTGTAGTCCTTGCCATCGATATCGATGGTCCAACCGCTACCCATATGGCGCTTGACCGAACGCAGCGTGCGGTCGGGGTTGGTAATTGCCTGGCGCTTTGCGACCTCGCCCATCAGAACTTCGCCACTCTTGGCGAATGCAACAACCGACGGGGTGGTGCGAGCGCCTTCGGCGTTCGCGATGACGACAGGGTCGCCACCTTCGAGGACAGCAACTACCGAGTTGGTGGTTCCGAGGTCAATACCGACCGCTTTAGCCATGATGTGTTTTCTCCTGCTTGTTCAGCACGATGTTGTTCAGCACCGTTAGTGGTTAAACATGTGGGGGTTTCGATTGGGGGGTACGTCCCGCTCCAAATATGCGATGGAGCGTACGTGCCGAAACGATGTAACCAACGACCCCTATGGTGCATTCCCAGAAAACTTGACAATCTCAATTTAGGGGATGGTGACCTCGTCGAACACGCAGAAACTGCCTTGAGATGTGTGAGCCAACTTTGGGCTCTTAGACAAAGGCATAACCCCAGCGGATGATGTCTTCGCGGAACAACTTGGAAACGAGATCTCGGGTCTTGCTGTCGTAGTACTGGCTGTAGTGCATTCCCGACCAACTCTTGTTCATGTGTGGAATTGATTCGGCTCGATCCGACAGTCCAATGCGATCAAGCACCACACCCAAATCACCGTTATAGCGCTCGAACCTTGCCGTGAAATCGAGCTTCACGCCTTGAAGTATCGCCGACTGCGGTCGAAAGTGAATATTACTTGCAAGTTTAGAGTCTGGAAGCGCGTGAACGAATGAAATGAAATCAGTTCGGTACAACGCGAGCTCGGTCTCAGAGGCTCGTGGATCGAGGTACTGAAGCAACTTCTTCGCTACCGGTCGTTGGGTTTGAATCTTGTTTCTCCATCCCGACACCAACCGATCCCACGGATTACGAACGACCGAGAATTTGAAACAGTTCGATTCGACGAAATCCTGGACCCAAGCTTCTTGCATCGTTTCATCGAAAGGACGCAGGTAGCAGTAGTCAGACACAGTCTCCTCGAGAAAACGATTCAAGCTCCGAGTGCCCGTTTTCGCGACTCGGAACCAAGCGAAGTTTCTCTCGACAGAAACCGAAACATTGTGTTTCCTCACGATCTAAAACCCGAAAGAGGCTGGCGCCGATATCAAACCCAGATCGACAAGTGTCTGGCTTGATCGAAACCGGTGCGTGTCGTTATTACTCATATCGATTTGCCCTGCGGGTACCCGCTCCATGAAGTCTGCATACGCCTGATACCTCAAACGACACGCGACTGTTCGGTTATTCACAATGGCGTCTTCGTTGGCCTGTTTTTGAAAATTTCCAGCCAATTTGAAATGCAACAAGGCCACGCTGACATCACTAATGACACCAGGTGTCACCATGTGACTACTGGACAGAAATTGAATATTCCTGCCACCACGAACGATGGGGGTTTTGGTCTGATTCTCGCCCGCCCCGAAGCGCCGCCGCGCCCCGCCGCTCGTGAAATAGTACGGACAATACCTCGTGGAGGTTCGATAGTACGAGTTGTCAAAATACGGGTAACTCTCGATGAAATCATGTTCGTATTCGCCGGCTCCGAGGGTGGAGGGGTTCCGAGAAAACATATCCACCATTTGTCCGGCAGCAAGATCATGACCGTTGCGGTCCATATAGTCCGTCAGATGGCGAATGCTCGATTGTTCAATTCCCGGAAAGACCAGCGCTTCATCGACATCAACATAGATATTCCATCCATCCACCCCAAATTCACCCATAAGCGCGTTAACCCACACCATGCCGGACTTGCCAAGGGCATAGGAGTTGTTCGTCGAGAAGACGTGCACCTCAGCCTGGTCCAGCAACCATTCTCGTGATCCGTCGGTCGAATCGTTGTCGACGAAGAAGAATCGGTCGACACCCCGTGACCGGTAGTACTCCAAGAACCACGGAAGTCGCCAAAGTTCGTTACGAATGACGGTAAACAGACGTATCTCCCCTGCAGCCGAGCCCATCGATTGACCGTCAACGCGAGTCAATTCGTCAGCCCAACAGGGGCGAACTTGTGGGATTGGATTTTTGGCGCGAATTTCATCCCACAGTGTCCGTGCTTGTTCCACATCCCCCGACTTATGAGCCGCCCACGCTCGGACTTCGAGTACTCCCCTTGTCCTTGAACCGTGGGGCATCAAGTCCAGCAAAACCTTGACGTCGTCGTGTCGATCAAGAGTGAGAGCAAGGCGAATTAAGGGTAGCCACCTGTCAAGCACCGAAGGCTCACTGAGATCGAGATCGTCCAGAATTCCTCTAGCTCGTTCTTTGGCAAAGGCATCTCCGTCCTTTTTGCACAGCATCATCAATTGTTGAAGTAGTGCGCCAGCTACCGCAGGGTCGTCGGGATTACCTGCAGGACCGCTTTCTATGAGCTCCAACGCTTCGAGCCGTCGATGTTGCCTGTTGAGCAACAGACGACGAAGTTGCCATTCCATTTTTGGCCGGCCAAATCGTTCAAATTGTCTAAGTTCGGATTCTGCGAGCTGAAACTCGCCAGCCCTCAGCAACGACCGAATGTACTGGAAATGAGAAAGTGGGTGCTCTGGGCGCTTCCGATAGATCTCATGGCGAATCGCTAGCGCATCCTCAATACGGTGCATCGCCTCATAGGTCTCGGCGAGCGCTGGTTCGACTCTCTCAGGATCGGTGGTTCGTAGGGCGTACAACAACGCCAGCGAGTCTTCGAACCTCTGCCAATCATTCAACAACATGCAGGTGATCACGGTGATCTCGGCATCATTTGAATAGACCCGCAACGCCGCCAAAGCTCGTTTCAACGCGACTGCTTCGTCCCCATCGGCGGCCGCTACGCCGATGTAATCGATCGCTCGTTGTCGAATAGATGCAGGCGAAAGATCGTTCATCTATCTATCCAGTCGGCAGCGTCGATACCGGTGAGCTCACCGAATCTGACCATCTCAGGTCCGTAGTACGATCTCAACGTTTTTCGCGTCTCTTCGCTCATTGCTGATGTGTACGGCAAGACATAGCTATACCGAGTTTCGTAATTCATCGGCGCAATCCCAAGGAAATCAGTAACTTCATTCATTTGGTGGTTCAGGTCAGTCACCCGTATGAAGCAGCACCTTTCGGGCCCAAACAACGACAACAAGTTTTGACAAATCTGCCCGTAATGCCCTCGAGAGATGATGTTGAACGACGACGACTGCGGCGATTTGGCACTGGTTCCCACTTCGACCACTGTCTCGAAATCAACGACCGGGCGACCATTGTGTCTCAACATGTTCCATTGCGAATAGGCCCGTTCAACCGGGTCACGAAACAGAACAATGTGCTTAATGTCCGGATTGTATTCCTGAATTCGACCTAGAAAACGTGCCTCGCCTCCAGGACCCAAAAGGACATATTTCGGTGTCGATTCGCCATAAAGAAAGGCCGACTCGAGCCCTCCGTTCCCAAGTCCCCAACCATCACGGTGGTAGGTCTGAAAGGCACTCTCGTCACCGCGATAATTCTTCGCATCAAAGAAGTGCAACTCCTTCGGCGAGGACATACGCACCGCAGGGTGCTGGTCGAGGAGGTTATGAAGGGCGTTCGTCCCGCACTTCTGGTTGCCGGAAATCTGAAAGTCAATCCGTTTCTTCACCCGTCATCCTCTTCATTCGCGCGATCCGCCAACTCCGCTTCCGATTACTACCTGCGTCGTACAGGTCACCTCGAGCTGTCACTTCGGCCCACGAAGATCGCGTACCTTTGGTTGGGTTGGCCTGAAACTATGGGGCACCGCAAGTGCGGCATCAATCCGATCGATATCAAAAGTTGCCCCCAGAAAGTTGAACAACTTCCGCAGTACATCGTTCTTCGCAACCACATCTTCGTACTTAATTGCGTAACAATTTGTGCGACCATCGGCATACGCATCAAACAGTCGTTCAAGTTTTCGAATTTGGTTCATCACGTGCTGCGGGTCTTCGGCAGCCCACCAGCCGCTTTTTACCGTCGCTTCGAGTTCACGAGTGTTGAAAACAAGTGCTGCATTCGGAAACAGGTCTTCAAGAAAGGCGAGATAAGCCGGAAGATCGTCGGTGATCTCGATGTATCGAATCTCTTTAAACCCGAGACAGGTCACTGATGGATTCTCTGCCTGGTCCGCAAGCAACATCTGCCGAGCCGCAACTCGGAGCGCATCCATCACGCGTTCGCTAGTCACGTTACTCAGACCAAACCAAGGCTGATTAGCTGTGAACGACGCTGGATGCTTCATGCGCAGTTCTTCCATCTGTCGAGTCATTTCGAAAAAGTGTTGGAAGATGTTGCCGTTTTCGCCTCGTAAGAGCAGGCCGTCAATCGTGTTCAGCACCCCTTGAAGAATCGTGGATCCACTTCTGCCGTAGGTAATGACGAGTACATGGTCGAACCGAAGTGGCTCCGGAGTTCCCGACTTGGCGTTGCAGGTGACCTCCCAATATTTCCGGCCATCAGCTGTCGAGGTCAACTTCGCCTCAGCCGCTTGCCGGGCTTGATCAATGTGTCCCGCCCGCGAAAGACTTGCGGCCAGCTGTTGGTGCCACGCTGGTCGGTTCACATTGGGGAACTGCTCGATCAGGCTGGACCAGTGGTGAGCAGCTTGGTTCCAGTCCAATAACACTTGCGCACAACGAGCGAGACCAATAAGTCCAGCAGGTTTACGGGGATAGAGCACAGTGATATCCGTGAAGCGTTGCCGGGCCTCGTCGATACGGCCATCCTTCAACGCATCGTTCGCAAGTTTGGTGAGCTCCTGCGGTGTGGCCGTAGAAACTTCCTGGCTCTTCCCAATTTGGTGAGCATCATCGTTTTCATGTGGTAAAAAACCACGGTCAGAGCTCATGTCGATGCAACTTTCTTGACCCGAGGTTTAGATGAGGAAACGGGGTCTCGGGCGATGGCACTTCGAGGAAGGCGCTGATTGCCTCCCAGCCTTCGCCCTCGGTAATCGAAATCTCTAGAAGCTTCGCTTCTGGTTTATCGGCGAAAAAGCTCGATACCCGTTGCTCATATGCGGCGTATGTAGCTTCCCACGACTCATGGTTCCCGTAAAGCGACGCATGGATTGCCCCAAGGCGACCCCCGAAAAGCTGAGCCCGTCCGGACTGAAGCAGCTGTGCAGGCCGAGTAACACCCGTTGCGTTCTCGTAGTGGTTGGCAACCGATCGAACCCAAGCGTCAATCGGCCGTCTCGTCCAAATAAAACGGGCGGATGGAAATCTGTAGTGCAGCGACTCGAACTCTGCGCTCACGCTGATATCGCTAAATGCATCAAACAACGAGTAATCGAATGAATCAAGCACGCCGAACGTAAGTGGATTTTCCCAGTGAACGGACCGAAACCCCAACGCAGCCAAGGCGTTATGAATTGAGGACGTTCCCGTGCGGCTTAAACCGATTACAAAAATCTTTTCTGCTGATGCGTGGGGAAACCGTTCCGACCGCCATCGCATCGCAAGTTCATCCATGTACTTGAGCTTTTGATTGTGCGGGTAACGCAGCAACGCCGCTGCCACAGCTTCGAAATAGGCAGCCTGGTTGCGTAGAGCAAGAAGAATCTGACATTGGGCAATTGCAGCCGTTCGCGCAACAGGTCCATCCAATTGTGTGAACTGGTCAAGAGCGCTGAGAAACGCTTCGAATCGTCGCATGCTCACCCGGGCATCTGGCCCTATCTGAATGCTCTTCAGGAGCTGGTTAATTACTCGATGATCTGGAGGATTCGACTGGCTCAACGTCTCGAGACAATGATCAACTTGCCTTCCGGCTTCACCAGTCAAGCCCCGTTGTTCCAAAAGTCGGCCTAGTAGTAATCGTTCGCGCAGGCTCTGAGGTGCAACCTTAATGATGGCCTGAAGATTCTCGATAACGGCATCGCGCCGCTTTGCGTCTTGATTGACTCTGAGCAAGTGACACCACGCCTGGAGACCGCTGGGGTCATCGGCCAACAAGCCTTCGAGGATCTCATCGTTAATCACGCCTCGCGCTTGAAGAACGAGCTCTTCGCATTCGCGGCCGAACGCGCGACCAGTCGACGTCCTGCGATCAGTCATAGCTCACGCCCGGTGCCACAGCAGCGATCCTAAACAACTATGGATCTCAAAACTGACCATGGAACCCATTCTGACGTCAACCTCCAGGGCCGACTAATTGCGACCCAGGTAGGTTGCAGTGCTGAGGTCACTCGCTCGAAGGGCTAGAGTTCCTGCACGATGGGCATACAAACTGAAGAAGTGGTGGGCACCGACGCGGGCGACAAGCGCGGTATTCGACCGAACCACATAATCATTGGCCTCTGGACTGGCGTGGCCGTCGTCACGGCAATATCAGGCATCGCCGCCGCGGTCTTCGAATTTCACCATGAAGAGGGGGCCCAGACCCGCGAGGTGTTTGGAAATATTCCCACGCCGATGAAGGCCATGTTCTATGCCTTGATCCCCACGCTGTTGATCTATGTCGGCTTCCAGCTGTCGTTCCGGGTCAAGAACTGGCAGCGCGGCGCTCCCGAGAACCGCAAGACAACCAAGAAGAACGTCAAACAGCGCCTGGCCGACATGCGGGCCGGCCTGTACATGCAGACACTCATGCGTGATCCCATCGCCGGAATCATGCACTCGATGATCTACTTCGGCTTCCTCATACTGATGGCCGTAACCACCACACTCGAGATTGATCACCAGCTGCCCGAATCACTCAAGTTCCTCGACGGCGGGGTGTACAAGGGATACGCACTGGTCGGTGATGCTGCCGGTCTCATGTTCTTCGCCGGTCTTATGTGGGCACTCAGCCGCCGCCTCGGCCCACGTTCCATGCAGCCGTACCGCATCCGCATCAAGAACAAGCCAGAACACTTCGTGATCCTGGGCACGTTGCTCGCGATCTCGATCAGTGGCTTTGGCGCCGAAGCATTCCGGATTGCCCTCGACGGTTCACCTTCGTACGAAAAGTGGTCGTTTATTGGTTACCCACTTGCCCAGCTCGTTGATGGCATGGACAGCCTGAGCGGCTGGCACCAAGCATGGTGGATCGCACACGTGATCTCGTTCGCTCTGTTCCTGATCATCTTGCCGACCACAATGTTGCGCCACATGGTGACCTCGCCAGCAAACATGTATCTCAAGGATCGTGATCGTCCAAAGGGCGCCATGAAACCCATGGCCAACCTGATGGAAACCGAGATGGAGAGCTTCGGGGCCTCGGTCATTGAAGACTTCACCTGGAAGCAACTCATGGACACCGACTCGTGCACCATGTGCGGTCGGTGCACCGCGGTGTGCCCAGCTAGCGCTACTGGCAAGTCACTCGATCCCCGCGAAATCGTGCTCAAAACCGGCGAGGTAATGGCCCGTTCCGGCACCCCCCAGGTCACACCCCCGATTGGGGTCGACAAGGAAATCGCTCTGGCCAACGAGCCTGGCAACATTCTGGTCGCGCCAAACAACGTCTTTGACCGCATCACCAGCGAAGAGATCTGGGCCTGCACCACCTGTAAGGCATGTGACGAGAACTGTCCGGTCAACATCGAGATCCTCGACAAGATCTTGGACATGCGTCGTTACCTGTCACTCATGGAAAGCGACTTCCCCGCCGAGCTTGGCAATGCCTACCGGGCCATGGAAAATCAAGGCAATCCGTGGGGCATGGGCCAAGGCGAACGAGCCGACTGGGCATCGGAATTCGAAGGCCTCGAAGTCCTCGACGGCGGCGATCCAATGACCGCCGAATACTTGTACTGGGTTGGTTGCGCAGGCAGTTTCGACGACAAGAACAAGAAGGTCTCGCAAGCCTTCAGCAAGCTCATGGATCGCGCCGGCGTCAGCTTCGCAATCTTGGGCCCGTCAGAAATGTGCACCGGTGACCCAGCTCGCCGTTCCGGCAACGAATACATCTTCCAGATGTTGGCGATGCAGAACATCGAGACACTGAACTCGATGGGTGTGAAGAAGATTGTGGCCCAGTGTCCACACTGTTTCAACACCCTCGCTAACGAGTACCCACAACTCGGCGGTCACTACGAAGTTGTGCACCACAGCCAGTTGCTCGAAGACCTCATCGACAGCGGCAAACTCGATGTCACGAACGCCACGCTCGAGGATCGCCTCGTGTACCACGACTCGTGTTACCTGGGTCGCCACAACGACGTGTACCTGTCACCACGAAACGTGGTCGGTTCTATCGGTGGCATTCAGGTCGTCGAAGCCGAACGCAACGGCACCAAGGGCATGTGTTGCGGCGCCGGTGGCGCTCGTATGTGGATGGAAGAACACGTCGGCAAACAGATCAATGTCGAACGTTCACAAGAACTGCTTGCAACGGGTGCTACTCGCATCGCTACGGCGTGCCCATTCTGTTACGTGATGATCGATGACGGCATCAAGGGCGAAGGTGTCGAAGACGGCGAAGTGCTGGTCCAGGACATTGCGATGCACCTGCTCGACGCCATCGAGGAGGGCGAAGCCAAGGCACAAGCCACGATGGTGAATGTCACCCTGAAACCAACGGCCGAACGAGTCACCGCAGAGAAGATCGAGCTTCCACTCGGCTTCGGCATGCACGGTGACCTCGACGGCGACGGCATCAGGGACACCGACGCTGAGCCCGGCCCCATTGCCGCGCTCGTTGGTGAGACCCACCTCAGTCACAACGACGCCAACGTTGATGAAGCCGGTGTGGATGAAGCCGGTGTGAATGAAGCTGACGAAGAGGAATAACCCGCCCCACTAGTTTCTGAGAAGCCCGGTGCGCCAACGTGCGCACCGGGCTTCTTCGCGTTTTAGGCGACCGCTGTTGAGCAAGGTGGTTGGTCGCAGGATCAGCCACGATCGCGATGGTCCTCGGCAACGATGTAGCCTGCGGACATGAATCTTGGTGGCCCTGAACTCCTGATCGTGGTGGCCATTGCCGTGTTGTTGTTCGGCTCAGGATGGCTGCCCAAGGCAGCAAAGAACCTGGGCAAAGCCAAGGTCGAGTTCGACGAGGTTCAGCGCCAGTTCAACGAGACCAAGGACTCGGTGGTCGAAGCGACCGGGATGAGGGAACTCGAATCGACCATGCGTAAGGCCAACAAGGTCATCAACACCTCACCTCAAAAGCTCATGAAGGACGCTGCCAAGTCCGCGGTTACTGGCAGCGACGCAGCCGTCGCCGGGCAAAACGACACCGGGTCGGACCAATCAGAAGACGGCATCGAAGACGCCGAGATTGTGGAGCCGGCGACCTCGACCAAACCAGCCAAGTCGGCCGACAGTCCCGACACACCCGGCGACACCAACATCAACGTCGACTTCCGGTAGTTCAGCTTTCAGGCCAGTTCAGCTTCACTTTTGCTGGTGGCAGTGGACATGACACGGTGCACGTCGGCGTGGCAGTTCGCTTGTGATCGTGTGGCCATACCCCTCCAACACTCGGCCACTCCTCCCCTCCCTTATGGAGTTGCTCGCAGAGGTGGCCACACCAAGAAGCAGCGGTGAGTCAACGAGTCGCCGAGAAGATCCTTCGCAACAAGAGTGAGGGAACCATTAGCCGTTTCGTCGCAGAGACATCCCAGTCGTGTGTTCGGGCACAACAAAGCCAAACTTTTGATACAGCCAGTCGATGTCAGCAAACAGATTGACGATCGTCGACGCAGGCAACGTGTCAACAAACTCCATGATCTTCTCCATGATCATTCGCGACAGGCCCTGCCCCTGCCAGTCCGGATGCACCGCTATGTCCACGACCTGCACATGGAGACCGTCGCCAACAACCCGCCCCATGCCGACCAACCGACCGTCTTCGCGCAACGTCACCGCGTAACGTGATCGGGGAAGTGCATCGACTGCCGCGACAGGGTCCATTGCCGACAAGCCGGTAGCAATTCGCAGCGCGCAGTATTCATCGACGGTTGGCAGTGCAGCTGCGACGTCAACACTCATTTCGCCTAACCGAAGTTCTCGTTGTAGCGACTGGCGATGGGGCCGACCTGGTCTTGGTACTTCGAACCAACCTCGCCGGAACCATACGGATGGTCGGCTTCGGTAGTCATTTGCATGAAACTCATCTGGCCGATCTTCATGCTCGGATACAGCGTGATCGGCAGGCTGGCCACGTTCGACAGTTCGAGCGTGAGCTGGCCATTCCAGCCAGCGTCGACGAACCCGGCAGTGGAATGGATGAGCAGGCCGAGGCGGCCCAGGCTGCTCTTGCCTTCGATCCGTGCAACCAAATTGTTCGGCACCTTGACCCGCTCGAGGGTGGACCCGAGCACGAACTCACCCGGATGCAAGATGAACGGCTGGTCATCGTCGTTGATCTCGACCAACTCGGTCAAGTCACTCAAGTCCTCTTTGACATCGATAATGGCTCGGGTGTGATTCCGAAAGATTCGGAACGACGGCGCCAGTCGCA
>ENA-OWPI01001906-OWPI01001906.1-marine-metagenome-genome-assembly--contig:-NODE-1906-length-21273-cov-4.557700_pt1 | contig 21273 bp, 18 predicted proteins | sample MGYA00238138_ERZ651775 | MGnify/ENA primary metagenome ERZ651775 (study PRJEB26906, sample SAMN06265043) | marine metagenome | isolation source: Helgoland LTER site | place: Germany:Helgoland, sampling...
GAACGTGCTATGGCCACCTCTATGGAACGCCTGTCCACTGGCCTTCGCATTAATTCTGCAAAGGACGACGCGGCGGGCCTGGCTATCGCTACTAGAATGACAGCCCAGGTGTCCACCCTTAACATGGGTGTACGCAACGCAAACGATGCAATCTCAATGATTCAAACCGTTGAAGGCGCCTCGAAAGAAATTACCAACATGCTCGTTCGTATGAAGGAACTAGCCGTTCAATCAAGGTCAGATACTTACTCTCTTGCCGATCGTGACGCTCTAGATTTGGAGTTCCAGGCATTAAAAACTGAGATTACGCGAGTTCAAGCAAACACTGAATGGAACGGAATGAAATTAATGGACTCAGATAAAGGTACTCTTAAAATTCAGCTCGGTGACTCTTCAATGGACGTCGTTACGAAAGATTGGAGCTTTGCAGCGGCTGAAACGGATGATCATGTTTTCCAATCGGCAACTAATGCTGCAACATTCGCAATCACCGACGATGCTACGAGTGACAGAACACAGACAGACGCCGCTACTAATGCTGGAAATGCAATCACGCTTATCGACACAATGATAAACGAGGCAACTAAGGAGCAGGCAACCTTGGGTGCATACATTAGCCGCCTAACCCACGCAGCAGATAACCTTACTAACGTCTCCGCAAACACAGACCAGTCACGTAGCCGTATCCAAGATGCAGATTACGCAGTTGAGACAACCAACCTTGCACGCACACAGATCATCGCACAGGCAAGCACAGCGATGCTCGCGCAGGCGAATCAATCTAAGCAATCTGTATTAGCCCTCCTGCGCTAATACTTTTGACTCAAGATGATTGGGGTAAACTATAGACTCACTTAAAAAGGGAGGATGACTTATGGAAAGCATTAACACGAAGACAATGCAACCTAGCAGCCTTGTCTTGAGAGGAGCTTCTGACCAATCGGCGCCACCTCGTGATGTTCAGACTAAGAAGTCGGTGGCGGCAGATATAGTCTCGGCTTCTAACATTCGATCTGATCGGATTGAGGAGGTGTCGAATTCATTAGCCCTGCAACGAACAGAGAGCGGTGAAAAAATCGAGAAGCTGCAAGAGGCACTTGCCGATGTCGTTGCAAGGCTGAACGAATCAATGAAGAGTAGCAGCAAAGAATTAAACTTTTCGGTTGATGAAGTCTCCAAACGCATCATGGTATCGGTGACTGATAGAAGGACGGGAGAGGTCATACGACAAGTGCCCTCCGAAGCGATTCTTAAAGTTGCTCACAATATAGAGGCGTTAAAAGGAGTAATTTTTGACAAGAATATCTAATGAGTCACTTAGCTGACCATGTTGATAGAGGGTAAATTCTATTCCCTATCGACCTGGAATGCCGGTGGATACAAAGAAGTCGCAGAGGTCAGAGAGGTCAGAAAACTCACACTTTCATTTTTTGAAGGAGACTCAAATGACTGTAATTAATACCAACATTGGGGCTACGATTGCGCGTAATGCGATCACAACCAATGAACGGTCGATGGCGAATTCGATGGAGCGGCTATCAACCGGCCTCCGGATAAATTCGGCCGGAGACGACGCTGCGGGTCACGCAATATCCAGCAGAATGGCTGCAGATATTGCAGGGCTCGATATGGGCGTACGCAATGCTAACGACGCAATTTCTATGATTCAGGTCATGGACGGCGCGACAAAAGAGATAACGGACATGCTCGTTCGCATGAAGGAGCTCGCTACTCAGGCTGCGTCCGAAACCTATAGTGATTCTGATCGCGATAATCTAGATCTCGAATATCAAGCCCTGGAGGCTGAGATTACTCGCATTCAAGAAAATACTAAATGGAACGGAATGGCGCTACTGGACTCGGATGCGGGGGCCAAAGCTATTCAGCTTGGCTCTTCTGCGGTTTCTTTCACTTTTGTTGATTGGTCCATTGAAGAGACAGCTGGTGTGCTTAAGGATATCGATGATAAAGACCTGCAGTCCAAAGACAATGCCGTAACCGCTCTAGGTAAGGTCGACCTTGCCATTACAGCCGCGACTGCCGAGCAAGCAAAATTTGGCGCATGGATGAACTCATTAGCTCATGCCGCTGATAACTTGCTTAATGTCTCGGCTAATACCGACCAGTCACGTAGCCGTATTCAGGATGCCGATTACGCGGTTGAAACGACTAACTTGGCACGCACTCAGATTATTGCCCAGGCGAGTACCGCGATGCTCGCACAAGCAAATAATATGAAGCAGACCGTGTTAGCGCTGCTTGACTAAGCGTCAGCATTGCTAGTCTAAAGAGACGAACCCACCCTTTGCGCAACAGTAAAGTAATGCGCAAAGGGTGGTTTTTTGCCAAAGACATTTCCTGTATTGCTATCTGCAATACGGTCGATACTTAGTATTAATCTAACCTTCATTCTAACGTCAGAAAAGACCCCGCCTCTAGGATGACCCCATGCTCCGAAAAACACTCTTTGAACTCGTCCTCGTTATCGCTTTTGGCCTCGTTATTGGCCTGATCATGGCTGTTGCAGCTAACCTTTTTGTTGAGGGGGTAATCAAGGCGGCTGACTTACGTGCCGAGTGGGCTAATTTTTCTTTTCTAGGTCAGACCTACTCCTACTCTAGCGTGGTCTTCCTCCTTGCCGCAGCAAGCCTTGTTGTTGGTCTTAAGCATCTGCTGAAGCTTCCTGGGTGGGCAGGACCCGCAGACACTATCTATGCAGCTCATAGTAGAGCGCAAAATCTGGATGTGAAACGAGGCATGGCCTCAACGGTTGCGGCGTTCATTACCGCCTGTGGCGGCGGCTCAGTGGGTCAATACGGCCCCCTCGTGCACTTTGGCGCGAGTATAGGCGTCCTCTTTCGCCGGTTTCTGGATAACCGATTTGCGCAGGACATTTTTATAGGGTGTGGTGTCGCCGCGTCGATTTCTGCCGGATTTAATGCCCCGTTAGCGGGCGTTATCTTTGCCCATGAGGCGATTCTTCGACACTTTTCGCTTAGGGCCATTGCGCCGATCTTCGTTGCGTCGATTAGTGCGGACACCTTCGACCAACTCCTCTTTCCCAGTGCCGACACTACGTTCCAATTAACTCAATCAGTACCAGAACTTATTAGTATCGTGCCTGTCTTTATCTTCCTCGGTCCTTTGCTGTCGCTTGTCGCTATTCTATTTATGCGCTCGCTGCGATTGTCTGCAAAGTTTGCGGCAAACTACCCCTATTCGAAGAATCATCTTCCGTTTATTGCGGCCTTTGTCTGTGGCTCAGTCGGCATTTTTATTCCAGAAATACTCGGCATTGGCGTCGGCACGGTTAATGAGCTTATCGCTGGGAACTTTACGCTTGGCATGGTCGTTGTTTTGCTTATTGCCAAACTGACGATGACTGCTTTGTGTATTGGCTTCGGCCTTTTTGGCGGTGTGTTTTCGCCTGCCCTGTTTATTGGTGTGGCGGCTGGGTCGCTGGCAGCGACCCTTCTCCAATTCGTTGGTATTACCGAGATTGATCAGGTGCTTATGGTGTCGTCGATGGCTGCGGTGAGCGCGTCGGTAATCGGGGCTCCTATTTCGACAGTAATCATCGTTTTAGAGCTTACCGGGTCCTATGAATATGCCGTCGCGGCAATGATTGCAGTGATTATTAGCAGCCTGGTGACCCATCGCCTCTTCGGCTTGTCATTTTTTGATCGCCAGTTACTCGACCGCGGCATTGATATGACCCAAGGGCGTGAGGCGATCTTACTTAACCAAACGCCTGTGCTTGATTGCACGCTATCTGACTATGTGTGGCTAAGTGAGACGACTACAGGGCAAGAGGCCTTCTCAACAATGAGCGAAGCCAAACTCATGGAAGCGTATGCATTTAACGAGGCCGGCGACTTTTCAGGAAAGCTGGATCTGTTTGGCGCTCAGGCAGCCGGCACCGAGCCCATATTAACCCAGCTCGATAGACAGCCAATCGCATTAATCGAGACAGACTCCCTACAGACAGCCATGGGAGTGGCAAGCGACTTTGTTGGTGAAGGCATTCCTATTCTCAATGAATCAAGGCAGCGCTTGGTCGGAGTCGTCACTGAGGGCGATTTATTTCATGCGGTTTTGGGCGCGCAAACCAGCGTCCGGAAAATCGAGCGCGCATGAACGAGGCCCCGCTATGTACCCTGTTAAGGCCTCTGAGTCAGCATACTCAGCCATGGAGCAACAGAGTTAATTACGCTATTCTACGACCCTGCATTCTTGTTTAAGGATTACCAACTCATGCCCCTGCGCGGTCTCCCTCAATTCCGGACTAGCCACTCAGTCTCTCAACGTTTTACACACCGCGCGCTCATGATTTTTATAATTATTAACGCGCTTTGCGCCGCTCAGTCAGGTTTAGCGCAGGACGAGAACGAACGTCAGTTCGAGGCAGGGCTCGCCGCTAAAGACAGGGGTCACCATGCCACAGCAATGCGTGCCTGGCTGCCACTTGCTGAAGCGGGCGTCTCCGAAGCGCAAAATAATATGGGCCATATGTATGAGGAGGGGCTTGGGGTCGCACAGAATTACGCAACCGCTATGGAATGGTATCGCAAGGCTGCTGAGTTAGGCCTACCCGAAGCGCAACAGAATGTAGGCCTGCTCTACTACTATGGCTACGGCGTTGCAGAGAACCCGCGCGAGGCGGTACGTTGGTTTCAGATGGCTGCAGACCAGTCTCTCGCGGAGGCAGAATATATGCTTGCCCTCGCTAGCCAACAAGGTAAGGGCACGAGCCTCGACTACACAAAAGCACGAGGCTTGTTTTTAAGCAGCGCGCGGAAGAACTATGGTGATGCACAACTCATGTACGCGTACATGCTTCAGGCAGGCGAAGGGGCCGACGAGTCTAACGCCGAAGCGGCGTATGTGTGGGCAAAGATAGCCGAAGAGAATGGGGTAGAAGCGGCGCTGGATATCTGGTCGCTTTCCGCTGTGTTGTTAAGCAACCGTGAGATTGCCAGAGCCGAAGAGACTCTGGCACTTTGTCGGGCCGAAGGCCTCGACGCGTGCCCCCACGAGTGACGCTTTAGTCTCCCTTAACGACGATTTCGATGCGCCGGTTTGAGGCTCGGCCTAGTGCTGAATCATTGGAGGCGATTGGCTGGGTGTCAGCAAGCCCCATGACTACCATGTTGCCCGGCGGGACATACTCCTCTCCTAGCAAATAATCAGCGACACTGGCAGACCTCGCAGAAGACAGATCCCAGTTATCGCGATACCGGCTTCCAAATGCCAGAGGTACGTTGTCGGTATGGCCTTCGATTTGGATCAATCCAGTAGTCCCAACGAGCGACGCCCCGACATTATCTAAAAGCCGCTCAAAAGACGGCTGCAAAAGCGCCAGCCCGCTTGCAAAACTTCCCCGCTCCGCAAGTCGAATGATGATGAGATCGCCGTCTCGTTCAACTTCAGCAAGACCTTGACTGATTTCAGTGGATAAATTGGCTCTAATCTGCCTGTATTGATCGTCTATACCATCAAGCCTGATCTGCTCCGCGCTGCGACCACCTGCTCTCGACGCGCCATTGCTGTCTGCCTCTGAAGACTGAAAGGCAGTGCCAACGACCTTAACCAGTCCATCAACTTTAGTTTGAACTGACGCGACTTTCGACAGCACTTGAATTATTTCTTGATCGAGCTGTCCGGGTGCACCCGGCGCAAGCGAATCATTGGTTCGAACAGTCACAGCACCGTTTTCAATAGCAACACTGACAGATCCATCCGCTATTTCTTGGGCGAGCTCTTCCTTGACCTCTTCAAGTGTTGCGTTGGTGGTAGATTGCCCTGCGCCAACGTCATTTCGTAACTCTACGTCTTTGGGCTCTTCATCTGTCTTTTGTTCTTCAATGGTTTCCATTGCTGTCGGCTCAGTTCTTGCCGACTTGTAGTTCATTGCCACGATATTTCTTGCTGTGGGGGCTTCGATTACCGCGGCTATAGTTTGCACACCAAATTTGGTTTTCATTGCACCCGCTACTTCTTTGTATTTAGGAACATTGACGTGGGCAAAAGACAAAATAAGAACGAAGAATGCCATTAAGAGTGTCGCCATGTCGGCAAACGTCGCCATCCATGCTGGTGAACCCGCTTTACACGGCGGGCACTCTTCTGGAGGTGGAGGAGGTTCTTTCTTTACAGGTACGGCAGCCTCCTCCTCTAAAGGGAGTTCTTCGACGGCCTCGACGGCTTCAACAGCGTCGAGTTCTGCAGCGTCGTCGATGTCTATAGTCGCTTCACTCACATTAAGCCTCGTGTTCTATTCTTATGCTCACTGGTGCATTGCTTGCGTTATTCCGATGCGCACTCTGTCTGTTATGAATTAGGAATCTTGATTTCGATACGCCTATTCCGCGTCCGTCCAGCGGGAGTCGAGTTGTCTTCGATTGGCACCGTGTCAGCGAAACCAACGACTTCGAGCTGATTTTCACTTAACCTAGACTCATTTCCTAAATAGGAGGCGACCGACGCAGCGCGTGCCGCCGATAAATCCCAATTCGAATTAAAGGTCTCACTAAAGCCAATAGGCACATTATCTGTGTGCCCTTCAACGCGGACTTTGCTAGATCCCTCTTCAATTGTATTGCTGATTTGGGCAAGGGTTGATAAAAATCCCGTTTCGAGCCTCGCGCTGCCCGACTCAAAAGAGCCTTGGCTCGCGATGCGGATAACGATCATGTCACCCTCTTCTTCCACTTCGAGTAGCCCCTGCTCTATTTCCGCCTTGAGATCTGCACGGACTTCCTTTATTCGTTCGGCACTGTCACCGTTTGTAGTCGAGACTAACGTCGAGTCACCGCCGCCGGTATTCGCTGCCGCCGTAGGATTAGAGGTGATCGCGATGCCTATTTCAGTGGTTACGAGAGATTGAACTTCGGTTACGATAGCGGCCACATCGATGAGCGCTTGGGTAGCAACACCGTCAACCTCTTCCCCTACTCCAAAAGCGTCACCGCCTTCTTGGGATCGAATCATGCTGACCACAATCTTTTCGCCGTCTGCTGAAACCTCAACCTCGCCTTTTTCTATTTGTTCAGAGAGGGCTGCTTTTACCGCTTCGAGCTCCTGCAGATAATCTTGAGAGTCTGTTTTTGTTTTCTGAATCAAAAATTCTTTGTCGGGATCAAGGGCGCGTTGGCGCGGATTGTCTATAAGCGTTCTTTCTGCGTCGGCGGGAGTAAAGACTTCGGCAACCATGTTTCTGGCGGCGGGAATAGTGATTTTAGGTATTATTTTTTTAATACCAAAGGCGTCTTGAATAGAGCCATTAATTTTTTCGAATTTAGGTAGCTCTGTATCGGAAAAAGAGAGCAATAAGACGAAAAAGGCCATAAGGAGCGTAGCCATGTCGGCAAACGTAGCCATCCAAGCGGGGGCTCCGCCTTTACACTCAGGACAATCCTCGCCTTCATCATCGTCATCAGACGAACCCGCTGCAGCCTGTTCAGCAGCCGCTATCGCTGCTTCAAGCTCAGCGCCTTCTTCGAACACCTCCTTTTCGGACGCGTCTTCCTCGACTTCTGCTTCTACTGTCGCTTCTTCGGCCATATTAGCGATCTTACTTACGCGTTAGATTCAGTGAGCGCAGCACGCGCTTTCGGTGCAACGAACGACGCTAGCATATCAGTAAGAATACGAGGGTTACCCCCTCCCTGAATAAACACGGCTCCTTCAATAATGAGCTCACAATTCGCTGACTCGATGTCGGACTGAGTACCAAGCTTCATCGCGATGGGCAAGCAAATAACATTAGCCAGAATCGCGCCGTACATCGTTGTTAGCAGTGCCGTCGCCATTGCAGGACCGATGGATTTTGGGTCGGCCATATTGCCAAGCATGATCACCAGTCCCACAAGCGTCCCTATCATTCCCATAGCAGGAGCAATTTCTCCCCACGCACTAAAAATATTTGCGGCATGCTTATGCCGTAATTTCATTATTGCGATATCGCGATCTAACGTTTTCTTGATCATTTCTGCATCTGAACCATCCACGAGCATTCCAACCGCTTTTTCCAGAAAAGAGTTGCTGATTTCTAGCCCTTCTAAAGCAATCATCCCATCTTTACGCGCGACTGTCGCGAACTCAACTAACTGCACGATAAGCTCTTCGGGCTTTTCGAGCTTGTTCTTAAAAGTCTTACCCACTACTTTGAAAGCGCCGAGAAACTCTCCAAGCGACGAACGGAAAAGTGTTACAGCTAACGAGCCCAAAACAACAATCAACACAGAGGGAGTGTCCATAAACGCAGAACCATTCTCGCCAATCGCCATTGCAATAAGTCCAAACGCGCCTAGAAGGCCTACAATAGTCGCTATATCCATTTTTAATCTCCAATACTGCTTATATGGTTATGCAGGGCAAGTGCTCTACGCCCAGCCAATCACTGAAATATTTTTGCGGCCCTAGCCAATAGTGAGCCAATCGACTCTTTTGCTCGCATTGTTATTCAAAATCCGCAACAATTTACGCCGTAAATCGGCAAATGCCCTGCTTAGCTTTAGAGCCTGCCCCCTTCTCAGGCAGACGGGGCCTCGCGCGACTGTGGTTTGCTTAACCCTCTAGTCTACTAATTTCGGGACTTCTGATGAATTTTCAAACATTTGTCTCTGCACTAAAGAGAAAAGAACTTAGCAACAGCGTTCGCGTCCTGATAAGGACTAACCATACGTTACGTGGGGCTTACACGCTGATCATAGCCCTATTATTCTCGGGATGCGATAATTACCGCGCGCCGGAATCCTGCTACGACTATTTCTCAAACAACACAGATCTGAACTCTGAATATGATGAGATTGGTCGAGGTCTGCTCACTCACAACCCTTCCCAGACGACATGGCTACGTTGTCCCGCAGGCATGAGCAATGGGCCTCGCGGGAACTGCCGCGGTGAACCTCTTGCCATGACCTTCGCCGACGCCAACGCCTATGCGCAAGAGGTGGCTGACAAATCAGGCAGGGAGATACGCCTACCCACTAGCGAAGAGATGCGGCAACTCTTCGTCTCACAGTGTAATAATCCTGCCATCGACGTTCGATCGTTCCCCGATATTCAAGTCGATAACCACTGGACCTCTGATGCGAGTAGGACCAACTCCCTGCTGGCGTGCGCTGTATATACTTACCAAGGGAACGTGTCATGCCGTGAGTCCAAAGACACGCCATACCCCTTCCTACTTCTGATGGAAATAGACTAAACCGAGAGATTGAATTTCCCGCCGACTCGCGAGGCTTTTAACTTAGCTGCCGTTCCGCCCTGGTTACTGTCTTTGCCAGTGCGATTAGTCGCCTCTTCCCCGAGGCCTCCTCTGTCGATTTGTCCTGAGGCGACTTGTGCAGGTCTTTCCTCGCGCGCAAGGCAAGGCTGCCCGTCGGCTTCTAGAACAGCCTCAGAGGGCAGTCGTTTCGAGCGAAAATCCATCTTGCGGCAGCCATAGGGCCACTGCTTGTCCCAGGTTATATAAAAATGAACGCAGCCATAGCAATTTGTCGTCGCTGCAGATGTGGCTCTAGACAAGCTATTTCCTCAGATATTCGTCGTAATATTTCCACGCGACTACCACAATAAAAGCAACCAAAGCGACGGTTCCAGCGATGCTCGTGCCATCGACCCCTTGCAGAAAAGTCAGTTCAGGCCGCGCCCAAATGAGCGCGATAATCGGTACGCCGAGCATAAGATACCAACGGATAAAATTACATATCGCGCAGTCTTCATTGTTACCGTTAGCCATTTCGTCACCGCTCCTGGCACGTCTCAATGGCCCTCTATCTGGGCCAAAATGCCAACTATTAGTTCTTATACATGTTTTCCATCGCTGTAAATTGACCCTTGAGATAATCTCCAGTGCTTTTACTGCGCTGAACCAGGCTTTCCATCGCCGCGAATTGCGTGATGTATCGCTGCTGAGTCGCCGCGAGTCGTTTTTCGAGATCCTCTAGTCGCTTCTCGTAGTCGACTACTTTTGTTTCTGCCGACACCTGCCTGCTCGTTATGGCGCCTGTGCTTGCAAGCATGTCTTTAAGCACTAAGCTCGCGTCCAGAGCTAAGCCTTTGTTACCCGCATCGAAGTCTGTTTGATTATCCGTATCGGCGGTAAGCATAGTCAAGATGTCACTCAAATTACCAGCCAGTGCCGCTGAGAACGTTTTCTCGTCAATGGCTAGATCACCGCTCAGCTTAACGTTAATGCCTAAGTCTCGAAGCTTAGACAAACCGCCCGACGCAGTTGACGAGTCAAGATCTAATAAATTCTTTACCTGAGCCTGCACCATCGACACGAGCGATTTATCGTTCTCAAGTGCACCAGCTTCGCCAGTTTCCTCATCAGTAGTCGTTAACTCCGTCGCTGTCTGCCGAAACGCATTATAAGTATACACAAGGTCGTCAATCGCAGCGCGAAGAACCGAAGTATCATCACTGATGGAGATCTTAATTGGATTTGCATCAACCGAGGTTAACGAAAGCTCCAGCCCCGGAATGACATCAGTTAACTTATTGGTCGCTCGTTGAATTAATCTCAATCCGTTCATTGTTACACTTGAATTCTGAGCAGTCTGAAGTTTCCCCGCGTTGGCCCCCGTGCTGTGTATCGTTGCGTCAGATGCGATCGTAAAGTCGTTATCTGTACCAGTAGCGCCCTCGTAAAGTATGACCCACTCTGAATTGTCTGTGTCTCTCGCCACTACTCGCGCTGTTATGCCAATATTTGCAGCATTAACGGCGCTGACTATACCTTCAGGCGTGTCTGTCGTTACACTAACAGAACTTGTGACAGGCGAACTTGACCCGATTGAAAAGTCTATGGTGAAAGGCGCACCACTGTTGATTAATGAAGACTTGCTGCCGAACGCCTTGGAGCGAATGATCGTGCCCGTAGCCAACTGATCAACCGTAATATCGTAGCTGCCTGTTCTTAACTCTGCTTGGGACCCGATGCTCACAGCTGCTGTCTCAGGTTTTGGATTAGTAACAAGCTTATTGGTAACGTCGCTGATATTCTTTAAGTTATCGAATGCGGTCTTAATCAGCGCCACACTGCTTTTAAGTGATCCGTAGCCAGAGACGCTTACCGAAGTTTCTTCTTTCTTCTTCGTAAACGAGTCTATTCTGGGCTGATTCTCAGCTTGCGCGAGAGAGGTCGCGAGCGCTTGAATATCGACACCCGAACCCAGATTCATTGCTTGAACAAGTGAGCTACCTGCGCCACTCGCTGCACTAGTTTCGGCCATGATTACTTCTCTCTATCATTTAATGAAAATATTTATGTGTGGCAACCCATGACGGTTTTGTCTGTCATGCTGATTTAGATAAAGTTAAACAAAGTCAGTTGCGAGACCTTGGCAAATGTACTTTGAGCCGCTTCGAGAGCAAGCATATCTGCTGACAGTTGGGTTATCGCCTTCGAATAATCAAGATCTTGTGCTTCCGAGAGTAAATTTTCATAAATAATCTGCTTATCAGCAGCAATATCTTGGCGCTGGGAGATCAAGTTCTGGCGTACACCTAGATCAACAATCTGTGACCCAAGGTGCTTGGATAAATCTTGGATCTCACCCATTGCCGTGCCAAGATCAGCGAGGTTATTTGATTTAAGCGCTGAAACAAAATCGGTCATAATGTCGAACATTCCAACCTTTGTGGTCTCACCATCTGCCACACGGTCGAAATTACCCGCTAGACTCAGACCAGAAGTATTAAGTTTAAGGCTGTGTCCGCCCTCTACTTCGAGACCTACCTCGGCCTGATTGCCTTTATATTCCGTTTTGCCCGCGTCATTGGTCACAAACGGCGTCGTCGTCGACGCAGTACCTGCAAAAATATAACGCCCGTTTATGTCGACGCTGTTGGCCAACGCTTTGACTTCAGTTAAATAGCCTTCGGCTTCCGTAGCCATTAAAGTCAAGTCGTCCGCAGAAAAAGTCCCGCTTCGTGCAGAGATAGCTATTTCCTGCATTCGGTTAACCATATCCTGCATCGCACTAATCGAGCTCTCTTCCATCACTAAACGATTGTCTATTGATTTAAGGTTTTCGACATAGTCGTTCTGCTTTTGAATAGCAGACTGGAGGCGCAGAGTCGCTGTTGTCGCATCGAGATCCTGGCTTGGCATTACCGCTTTCTTGCCTGAGGCAAGTTGTGACTGCAGCTCAGCTATCTTAGACTGCTGCGTACTCATCTGCTTGTTCAGACTTGTAAAATATTGGTTTGTCGAAATTTTCATGAGCTATCAACTATCCATTAAATTCATCTAGGCGCGTGAACGCGATCATTATCGTGATGCTGAGAGAATAGTGTCGAATAATTGACCAGACACTTTGATTATTTGAGCAGCAGCCTGATAGGCTTGCTGAAAGCGAATGAGGTTTGCTGCCTCGTCGTCCAAGCTTACGCCTGATGCCGCATCTCCAAGCGCCACAGCATCGTCGTAGACCACTTCGAGCGCTTCGGCGGACATTTTTGAGAGCGAATTCACGCTGCCAATATTATTCACCAATGTGACATAGGTCTGAACGGGAATCTCACCGCTCTCTAGTCTCTGATTCTGAATACCGGCTAACGCGAGAATATTGGTGTTGTCGCCAATTCCGCCTGCATTGGGTTTTATTGTATAGACATCACCTGTTGAGGGCGCTTGACTAAACCGTAATCTCAGATCGCCGTACTCAATGTCCTTTGCTGACTCATAGGTTCTTGTTGCAAGGAGCGTATTTGTCGTCGTATCTCGAATCTCAACCTGCGTTGCAGACACAAATTCAAGCTCCAAAGGCTGCTCGAGCATCAACTCTGACTGTGCATTAATGTCGCCCACTCTGTATTGAAGCTTTGCCTCTGTCCCTGCGCCCGTCACATGAACCAACAGATCTTCTGCTACCTCTTTGTCACTAGTCAGTGTTGTCGCCAGGCCTATTTTAGCCAGATCTTGAGCAGTGCCATTACCTGACCAGTAATCCGAAAAACCAAAATTGATGTCGTCGCCCTGATAGTAAACACGCCCAACAATGGCCCCGTTAGCTCTGCCTAAAAAGTTTGTGGTCTCTCCTGCGTCCGGACTACCCAAAACAATGTTATCGCCTTCGAATCCACCGACGTTTTTGATAATTAAATTACCATCACGCGCAATCGACGCTTCAACATTTGTGCCACCAGATTTTGCATTAATCAGAGAAACCAACTCGCCCGTAGTGGTAGGGGCAACGTTAGATATTATATTCTCGCCATTAATACTGAGACGTCGAGTCGAATCGAATTTCTTGGGATCGATAGTAATGACATTGCTGGCCGTTGCAGTGACCTTAGTCGTATCGCTTATCGAGTTCGCCCATGTGGCGACATCGGTTGCAGACAGAGTCTCGCCACCGGCGAGTTCGAGCGCCCCTAAAGACGCCCCGTTCAGTGTCAAATCGCCAGCGTCGATTAGGTTAATCGGCGTCTCTGAATTATTTTTCTGCTTAGGTAGACCAAAAGAAAGCAATGATTCTTTTGCTGATGCTCCTAAGGTGAAGCCTGTGTTTAAGTACGCAGCGTTGCCCGTTTTATTGACGTACTCTGCCAGGTACGCGGCTCCGGCTTCCATCGTCTTCGAACTCGCAAGGCTGGTTTTAAAGGTCGCATCAAGCTCGGTGCCAGCGAGATGATTACGCTGAGAAGTAAATACTTGAATCGCTTCATCCGAAGACAATGAGGGATGAATAGTAATCGAGAACCCGTCACTGCCCTTCGGTATTCGTACAGCTGGCTCGCTGGTATTAGCCTTCACCGTAGCGCTCTCTAAGAAATTTGGCCTCACCGCTGCATCGAGTGTTGCTGTACTTAGCGTCAGTGATTTTGCGTAGCCATAGCCAAGGGAGACGTCAACAAGCTTTGAGTTGTTTATGCTTTGCTGAACTACAAGACGGCCAGAAGTGGCTATTTGCGCGATATCAGTTATGGCTACGCTTAAATTCTCGGATACTCGCAAGGCGGGATCTATGAACACGCTTCTACCGTCTTTCGGACTTTCGGATAATTCAATTCGCAAACCTGCATGCTCGAAGACCGCTCCGGAGCTCGTCGAAGGCTTGACGCTACTAACAGCCCCCGTTGCTTTGTCGGTTACGAGCCACGATCGATCGGCGCTGCTCCAACTGGCGGAAAAAGCACCCGCGGCGGGTGCACCGTTTGTTATCTGCGTTGCCGTGACACTCGCGTCTAGCTTCCCATTCTGCGATGTAGCTTTGTAAGTAGTTGCAAGGCTAAAGAGATCCTGACCTATTTCATTATTATGGTTCATGCCGCCGGCATGAACGGTGTTCACCGAATTGACTAGCGATGAGACGAGAATGTCGATGTCGCCACGCAATGGCTCGAACACGTCATCTCGAAAGTTCAACAGCCCTCCAATTGAACCGCCTTTTATTGTGCCTACATTGATATTCTCACCATAGGCATCGAAAATGACGGCGGATGGTGAGCCCGGCAGGGTCGGGAATGTTGCAGAAAGTGTTTTGGCTTCGTTGCCCTTTACAATAATTGTGTTATCCGTTGTACCAGCCAATTTCACATCGACACGACCCGCCACATCAAACGTTAGGTCCAATTTTGCTAACTTTGACATCTCGTGCATCAGATGATCACGCTGATCGAGCATTGCCGGTGGTTGTAATGATTGCTTGGTGTTCTTGCCTAACTGACGATTAACCTGTGCAAGGCTCGCGGCAAGCTGATTAAGCGTTTGCACATTCTCAGAGATCTCTCTTTTCATCTCAGTATCAAGCGCGCCCAGATCACCTACTACGCTCTTGACTCTTGACGAGAAAAAATTGGCGGAACTTAAGAATTCTTGCCGATAAGACTGTTCCGCAGGGTTAGTGCTGAGCTGTGTGGCTGAAGAGAAGAATTTATCGATAGCCGATGATAAGCCGCCAGTTTCTGAGCCCAGTAGATTAAGTAATCGGTCCGTATAATTGACCATTGGCTCTTGCGAACTCAGGGCACTTTGTGAAGTTCGAATATTGGCTTCAGCGAATTCATCATAAGCGCGTTGAACGCCTACTAGTCTCGCGCCCGTTCCCAAATAACTCACACCCATCTGCGAAGGGGAGTTTTCAGCAGTTGTTACTTCCTGCCTCGAATAGCCCTCGGAATTAATATTGGCAATATTATTACTCACGGTCGACAGCGCTTGCCTATACAGCTGCGTCGCGGTCGCTCCGATGGTAAGTAAATCAGTCATATTACCTGCTCAATTACAGAAAGTTAACGTTGTCTTAACCAGTATCTAGTCAAATTTTCGTGGTCTTGCGGGCTGTAAATTTACGACTGGCAATGCCGTAGGCACCTCTTGTGCTATGACAGTTCCGCTTCGCGCCGATGTCACAGAATCGAGCCAATCAGCGATACCCAAGCTTTGACGACCTGCCATAACCTTAGACACTTCGTCATAGAACATGTCGTCAAAAAAATCTATCGAGTCGCTACGCAAAAGATCACTCTGCATCGGTTTTAAAGACGCCTTCATTGAATCTGTCATCATCTTAAGAAAAAGTGATTCGAATTCTTCTGCGACTTTCTGATTTACTGACTCTTGATCGGCACCTGCTTTATTCGCGGAGCCTTTTAGCGCTGCGAGTCCTGCGAAATCGTAGGCACTCGACACCGGCATACCAATATTGCTTGCCATCTAAATCACCACCAATTGCGCTTTTAAGCTGCCCGCTCTTTTCAGCGCTTCGAGTATTGAAATTAATGCAGACGGCGAGGCGCCTACTTGGTTAACTGCGTCAACGATGTCCTGAAGCTCTACTCCAGGCTCCAGAAGAACCATTTGGTTCGTAGGCTCCTCGACCGTAATCTCCGCGTTTGTCACCTCGACAGTATCGCCTTGTGCCAGATCACCAGGACCCGGCTGGCTTACGTCATTGAATGCCTCGACTCGAACCATTAGGGTGCCGTGCGACACCGCCGCTGCACCGACTCGAACCGATCTGTTAATCACTGTCGTTCCTGTTCGAGAGTTGATTACTACGCGTGCCATCGGCTCGCCTGGGTCAACTTCCATTGATTCGATATCGCTCAAGAAACCTACTTTTGCGCTCATTTCTGCGGGCGCTCTTACCGCAATAGAGACAGCGTCGATAGCTGTCGCCATGCCTTCGCCGTAACGCTCGTTGATTGCAATCGAGATTGCATTCGCTGTACTAAAATCTTGGTCGCGGACATTTAGAACAAAGTGTTCTGCTGTCTCAAAAGGTGTTTCAATTAGACGTTCAAGTATTGCGCCGTTAGGAATTCGTCCCGACGTTGGCACGCCGATTTCGACACTACTTCCGGCTGCGTCAACTGAGACACCGGTGACGGTAAGTGACCCCTGAGCAAGAGCATAAACTTGGCCATCAATTCCCCTGAGCTCAGTTAGAATCAGGTTTCCGCCTCGCAAACTTTCGGCGGTACCTACTGTTGAGATGTTGACGTCAATACGCTGGCCGGGCTTGGCAAACGCAGGGACTTCGGCAGTGACGATAACTGCCGCAAGGTTATCGACCTGCAATGGTTGTTGCGCGAACTGCGTTGCGAGATTGACGAGGTTGTCTCCTAAATCGAACTCGGTTACCGGACCATCAACACTGACCCCTAACCCTGACAACAATGACGACAGACTTTGACCCGTAACTCGCAATGTATTGCCGTCACCAGTACCAGAGAGTCCGGCAACAAGACCAAAACCAATCAATTGGTTACTTCGGACACCTGCTACATCAACAAGATCCTTTATCCTATCGGCGAATGACACGCTTGGCGTCATAAGAGATATTATTAGTAAGGCTATAATTTTTTTCATAGTTGCTTTTCGAATTAACCGTATTGATTGGCTTGCAAGTCGTCAAAATTAGATACAGATCTAGAAAGGCCACAGACCGTATAGTGCTTTAATTCCCCATGAGCCTTTTGTCGCTCTAGCGAGCTCGCCAGCGCCACTGTAAGAGAACTGTGCATTTGCCAAACGACGTGAAAGAACTGTGTTGTTGGGCTGAATATCCTCCGGACGAATAACTCCTCGTACTCGAATATATTCGCTTCCTTCGTTTAGCTCTAACTGTTTCTCTCCGAAGATAACGAGATTGCCATTCATCATTACATCGACCACGACAGCTGAAATACTTCCCGACAGTGACGCAGATTGCCCCGCAGTGCCAGTACCTGTGCTACTTAGAGATGAGCCATCACTCTGCAGCGTTGAAAAGAATTCACCACCTGGAAATAGCGCGTTTCGCTGCGCGTCGCCAATAACATCATTTGAGGTTGTCCTCTCAGTGGATAGACCCGTTTGACGTGATGCCTGCGCACTTTCACTTAGAATGATTGTTAGAATGTCGCCCACCTCAACCGCACCTGCGGCATAGGATCTTCCAGCAGGATAAAGGCGGGCGCCGTTATCATAAATAGACCCGGTCTTTCGATCTACGTTGGGCTCCTCTATCGGGTAGGTGAGTTCGAAGCTGTCATTGGCAACAAGTGATTGTGGCCCGGTGCTTGAACAATTCAACATCGCCAATGAAAGCAATGCGATTCCTAGAGTTTTGCCTACTTTTGCCATCATCCTGAATCCCGATTCTGGTTAATTAAGTCCTAATTACAGATTGTTATTGAGGAAGCGGAGCATTCCGTCAGTCGCTGCGATTGCTTTTGAATTGATTTCATAAGCCCGCTGCGTTTCGATCATGCTAACCATTTCTTCGACTACATTCACATTCGATGCCTCTAGTGCACCTTGTGTGATCATCCCGGCGCCCTGTGCGCCAGGATTACTAATAATTGGATCACCACTCGCATTTGTTTGAGCGAATAAATTTCGGCCCAGAGGCGTCAAACCAGCTGGGTTAACAAATCGCGTTAACTGGAATTGACCGACATTTGCGGCTCCACCACCAGCCGCAAGTTCGACAGTCACGGTCCCATCACGTCCGATAGTCACACTCGAAGCATCTTGCGGAATAGTGATTGGCGGTATCAAAGATTCACCCGATGCGGTCACTATTTCGCCTGTATTAGAAAGCTTCAGTGAACCATCACGAGTAAAGGCTTGAGTCCCGTCGGCTTGCTGTACTGCAAAAAATCCAGCGCCAGCAATCGCGACGTCCAGCGAATTCTCTGTCGAGATCATATTACCCTGACGATGCACTTTTTCAGTGGCGACAACTCGCGTACCAGTACCTAGCATTAATCCTGTAGGCACCTCTGCGTTAATGTCAGCCTGTGCGCCTGCTTGTACGATGCGCTGATACAGCAGATCTTCAAACATAGCTCTGTCTTTCTTAAAGCCGGTTGTATTAACGTTTGCAAGATTGTTCGCAATTACCGTCATTCGAGTTGACTGTGCCGAAAGGCCAGTCTTTGCTACCCACATTGCAGCATCCATCGATGAATCCTCTTAATTATTAACTTTACTTGTCTGTTAAGCGCGCATTAAACGAGAGCCGTCTTTGTCTAATTCTTCGGTACTCTTGATCACTTTCATTTGAGTTTCAAATGACCGATAGAAATCCATGAGATTAACCATGACCTCGACGGCGCTGACATTACTTCCCTCCAGTGAACCTGAAGTAAGCGAGACGGCTTCCTGACCTGTCGTTATATCGCCGCCCAGACCCCCGGAGCCCAACGCTTCGAAAAGTCCGTCAGTGCGGCGAGTCATAACGGTAGCACTCGAGTCACGAAGTAGAAGCTGAGCCAGGGCTTGAGCTTCACCTCCCTCGGGCCCAGCTTCTTGGAAAAAGACAGTGCCGTCAGGTGCGATGGTTACCACCCCATTAACTGGGACAGTAATTGGACCCCCTCCTTCAGCAAGCACAAGATCTCCCGTGCCTGTTTCGAGAAACCCGTCGGCAGAAACGCGCAGGTCGCCACGCCTGGTAAATGCAAGGTTGCCGTCCTCAGCCTGAACTCCTAGCACGGTGGCATCATTCAGTGAGATATCTAATGGGTTACCGGTCCGCATTTGTGTTCCGCTACCCATCATTATCTGCTCAACACGCGAAGCGATAATTGGTTGGAACCGCGTTGGAAGGCCTGGCCCGTCAAGAAATGCTGACTCCGGGCGAGACTGCTGCGAGCGCTTGTACCCAATCGTCGAAATATTGGCAAGATCGTTCGTTAGCTGAACTCTCTGAAAACCTTGGTTCGACGCCGCACCCAATGCGGTAAATATCAACTTGTCCATTTTTTAAAACCTTAAAGAGAAGGCAGAGAGCAAATCTCCACCCAATCTATTAGCCGCGTATATTGATAATCGCTGATGTCATCGTGCTAGACGTTTCGATCGCTTTGGCATTAGCCTGGAAGTTTCGTTGCGCCGTAATCAGATCGACAAGTTCTGAGGTCAAATCAACGTTTGAGCGTTCTCTCGAGCCTGCACGCAAGGTACCAAAGCCCGCCGAACCTGGTTCGCCATAGTTCGCCGCTCCTGAGTCAGACGTGGCGAAGAAGCTAGAGTCACCGATCTGACGTAAGCCGGTTGGTGATGAGAAGTTCGCAATAATGATTTTACCTAATGATTTTTGCGATCCGTTAGAGTAACTCGCGACCACGAGACCATCGTCACCGATATTAACGCCAACCAAGTCACCCTCCGGTGCACCGTTCTGAGACTGGCTCAACACGGCAAACGGCGAATTGAACTGCGTACTGGCCGTGTATGCGATATTGACTGTAGTACCTGTAATCGAGTCGCTTTCCAAAGCGTAAGAAGCTTGCGGAGAGACGAGTGTTCCACTCGTGTCGAACGTAAGCTCACCTTTATCAAGGAAGATAGGCGACCAGAACGGGATATTATTCTCTTCAAAGTCAGCTTTGTCGGTCTGCTCTGTCCAAGTACCGTCTTGGTTCTGAACCACATACACTGCTGCCGCGCCCTCAGTGTCAGGCGTAAGCTCAACAAATGTTGATGTGCGGCCGAAAGCCGCATCGATGTTTTCTAGACCCCAGTCTGCGTGGCCAGTAATTTGAATAAAGGAGTCGGTCGAAGTCGTTGCACCTGTAACGGTTAATGCACCTTTTGTTTCGTCATAACCCACTTTGATACCACCGACCGTGCGACCCAAGCTATCAGACATCAGGTTGATTTTATTTTGTAGCTCAGTGGTAAAGGTACCTATCGAATACTGACCTTCGTCTAGATTGATTTGCGACGAGATGCCATCAATAATTACGGTGAGGTTTTTATTGGCTGCGCTAACCGAGAATGATTCGCTAGCGTCGATACCCATTGCGTTTCCGGTAACAAATGCAGGCTTCGATACTTGTCCACGGAGGGTAGGTAGATTGTTTACCGCCGAGCTTTGGGCTGCGACACTTTGTGTTTCAGACATTCCAAACAACGCAGCGGCCAGTTGAGAGGATTCAGTGTAAGGTGAATCTCCGTCTGCTGCATCAGGGTTGGTATTAAGTTCTATCGAAATGCTCGAAGAGTCACCTGTAGTGCCACTCTTGAAAGTAAATTTCCCATCACTGTATTCAACCTTTAATCCGTACCTTTGATCAGCCGTTGCGAGTGCTGATCCGTTTGGCAAAACGCCTCGCATTAATACAACGTTTTCCTCAGTATCCAGTGGCTTTAACTCAACTCCCGCTGTAGGTATGTTGAAAATTTGAGCACCTATAGCATTTCCGTCTTCGTCTTCGCCGGCCGGTGTAACCTTGATTGTGTCGACTTCTGTTTTATCTGTTTGGGTAAAGAGAAAACCTTGGTTGACTGCATCATATTCAACTTCGATATCGTCGAACGCAACAAATTCGTTTTCCTTTTTGAGTGCTTGTGTTAGAGCGTAGGCTACCGCTTCAGGTGTGGCTTGGCCATCAATTCCATAGGTGTCGAGTATACGCTGGATGGGTAAATCGACAGAATTGTCTCCACGCTCAAGCTTAAGTTCAATCGGTGTATCTGCAGGTGCAGTAAAATCGAACCGCTTCCCGTCACCAAATTCTTGATTGATTTTGTTAGTCAGTTCAAATGCAATTTGTTGGCCCGATAACCTTGCTTCGGAACCAGCAAGATGCTCGAGGCCAATTTGTACTGGTTCAGAGCCGTCTATGGAGAGTTTAAACATGTTTGACAGCGCAGCGCGTGTCATTACCGGCTGTTCCAGCGGCTCTCCATCTTCGTCTAGGTTGGAAAAATCCACGCCATCTTCATTATTAGTTAAATTCAAGTTGTCTGTGTAAATATTGCCCGCTGTGGGGATAGAAACTGAAATACTCGCAGGCTGTGACGGGATCGGCGCCGAT
>ENA-OWPI01001907-OWPI01001907.1-marine-metagenome-genome-assembly--contig:-NODE-1907-length-21252-cov-3.223613_pt1 | contig 21252 bp, 23 predicted proteins | sample MGYA00238138_ERZ651775 | MGnify/ENA primary metagenome ERZ651775 (study PRJEB26906, sample SAMN06265043) | marine metagenome | isolation source: Helgoland LTER site | place: Germany:Helgoland, sampling...
CACGATTATCAATAGACTTGATTACACCATCAATATATTTTATAACAATTTCTAGATAACCAATTTTATTCATTAGTTCAATTATATCTTCATCAGAAGTGATGTACATCGCAAGGTCACTTTTAAGAACCTTTAAGTCAAATGGTTTAGATGCATAAACTTTTGCGTCAGCTTTACCACCATAGTATTCCCATTTCTGACGATACAAACGCTGATAGTCTCCATTGTGTTTTTGCAACAACAATTGAAACTTTGACCTGTGGTCAAGGTATTTTGATTTTATTTTTTGATTGGTAAGGGATTCAGACGCTAAGTCCTCTTGATTGGTAATCACAAGGTCATTTCTAGCTTCTTCTTTCAACTGGTCTAAATTCATTATATTATTTCTCTTCAAAAATGAGCAGAGTCGATGTACTCTCTGAGTATATCTTGACTTTCTATGAAGTCTTAAATGTAGTTTGCTAAAGCGTTATCTTTTCTGCTCAGTTATATTTATAAAGTTTTTACTTCGTATATTTTGTACGCAAACTCAGCGCTTACAATTAAATTATCAACATCAGTTGCAGATTGTGTATAATCTAATGCACCCAATGATATTGGAAAAATATCTTCAAAACTAATCTCTACGATAGGATTATTTTTATTAGACAATATCATAAGGTTTGCATCAGAATACATTGACTTATCTGGTGTTGCATTTCCTACATCGCCAATATCTGAACTAATTGATCTTTGACTATCGGGTGTAGTTGATGTTACATCTCTGTGTGTCGAAAATTGACCCCTGTTCTTAGGAAACCCAATCCCTGTTATCCAATTATGTAAAGATAGATAGTTTTCTAGATACTCATCTACAATAAAAGATATTGAAAGATTTTCATATTCAAGTTTATCTCCCATTGTAGGTATATTTTTAAATGGTGTATTTAAAATTGCTGGCGTGCCAGATATGCCTGGCACGTTAGCACTAACAGTAAAAAATTCAACTTTAGGAAGTTGATTGATAATAAACCTAAACTGAGTCGGACTCGCATAGTCTAACTTATCTGGTTGTCTTGATAATGGTCCTTCTGACATGATACATCTATTTATAAGAAAAAAAAGGGGTGCCCGAAAGCACCCCTAAGTTTGCAGTCAAGTTTCTTATTTTTACATAAGGTTTGTAACTTTGACCCGGCGATAGTAAACGTTAGCACCGTCATCAATAGATGCATCGGTGTTCTGTGTGTCACCCGCAGCAACTGCACCAGCAGTTTGAGCAAACGGGTTAGCAGCCATACCGTAACTAGTCTTGAACCCGATCTTCGGCTGGAAGGTGTTTTCACCGACCGCACGCACCATTTGCAACGGCACGTATGGGCAGTAGAAAGCTGGAGCGTCTGTTTCAGATGCACCTTTGTATCCTACTAATACTGCTTGAGTGTCAGCTGCATATGAATCACAGAATACTCTCATTGTACCGTTTAATGTACCTACAAACTTTGTGTTTGTTGGTGCTTCAAAAGTACCTTCTGTTGTTCTAGCAAATGCTGAAGTTGTAGCTGATTGTAACACTGTTAATGAAGCTGGAGAAACAACTGCATAGTTACCTGCACCACGTCTTGTACGTTGTGCAATTAAGTTAGCTGTTCTGTTTATTAACACTGCTAAAGCGGCATGCTCGTCACCTACGAAAGTTGCAGTACCTGATACTGCAGCCTGGTTGTATGTGAACTCAGTTGCGGCTAATGTACGTAGAGATAAAAGAATCTCTTGATCGATCTCAGCAGTAATCTCTTGAGCTAATGCTGCCATGATTTCTGCTTCTACATCGATGCCGTGCATTGCTTGTGCATCTTGAGCTGCTTCGAATGTCCAACGTGCTGATAGCTTACGTGTTTTTGCTTCTACAGGTTGCTTTAGGATCTGTACATTAATTTTGTTACCTGCTTGACCTTCTAAAGTTGCTGTATTTGCTCCACCGTAACCTGTTGCAGTTCCAGTGTTGTTAGAGTATGCAGTTGCAATCTTGAATGGTGACAATGCCTCATCGCCTGCTGCAGTTGATGTAGCGGCTGCTGAGTTGTCAGTCATTGCGTCTGCATAACGTACTCTTAGTGTATGGATTTGGCCGACTGGTCCAGTCATAGGCTGAACACCAACTAATTCATTGGCTATAACAGTTGGCATTACACGTCGAATAACAGGTAAAATAACTCTGTTAAGAGTTGCAATGTTACCTGATGAAGTTGATCCCGCAGTTGCGTTCTCAGCTAAGTGTTTTTTGGTATTTTCTAAGATAACACCCATTGTTGAGCGACGAGCACCTTGTAATCCTTCTAGGAGGGCTTCTTTGGTCTCACCCCAACGGCTTTCTAGTAGTTCTTGTGACATTAAATGTCTCCTTTTTTAGTTTAAAGCCCTGCTAGGCGTTTTAGGTCAATAACGTTGCTATTAGCATCATTAGTGGCTTTGTCGACAACCTTTGCAGTTTTATTACCAGTTTGTTCAGTTAAATTTGAGGCTTTTTTAATTCCTTTAGTTTCACTGATTACTGCTGGCAAATATTTTTCAAAAGCGTTCTTCAATCGAGATGTCTGAACGTTTTCAAGTAAGTTAGTCATAATTTCTCTCTTCTCATCATTAAGAGGAGATAGAAGCTCGTCCAATGTAGCATCACGCTCATTGGCTTCCTTTATGACTTTGATTTCGTTATTTTTGCTTTCAACAAGTGCTTTCGCCTTGTCTTTAACAGCAATGGCTTCTGCCAACTGTTTATCTTTTTTAGCAACAATTGCATTAAGTTTACGTACTTCCTCATTTTCATTTAAATGTGTAGCACCAAACTCAGTTGCATATGCTTCAAAGATTCGACGACCAAAATTGTTCTCACGAGCAATTTTAATGTCTTCTTTAAGTTGACCCATTTCAGCCTTAAGATGTGTAGATACAGTTGAAGCCATCTTCTTAGCAGATTCTTTTACAAATTTGCTCTTTAGATTATCAAGTTTTTGACGTGCATTTGAAACAAGTCTAACCTTAGTTTCCACTAAGTCTTTCTTGTCACTTGCAAATTCCTTGATTTCTTCAGCCAAAGCACCAACAACAAATGATTCTAATTTCTCAAAACCTGTTTTTGATACCTTACGATCTGCTCTAAGTTCTTTTAACTCTTCTGAAAGTTGTTTTACTAAAAAGCCGTTAAACTTATCAGCATTTTCTTTCATCTTGTTATGAAACTTAACACGATCACCAGCAAGTGCTTTCTTCTCCTCGTTAAGAGCAGATATTTCACTTGCTAAGCCTTCTGTAACCATTTTATCTAGGGCCTCTACCATCACAGTTTTGTCATGCTCATAGCGTTGTGCAAACTCCTCACGAAGTTCAGCACGTACTGTCTCTTTGGCCTCAACCATTTTTGCTTCCCATTGTTCAGCAATAGCGGTACGAGTGTCCTCATTGACGAGATCGCTATCTAGTAGTGGTTTAATAGCATCTAACATGCGATTCTCCTAAATTTTTAGGTCTCTGATAAGACGAGAAACTTCGTCTTTCAGGTACTTTTGTATTTTGCCGTCTTTCCCAGACTCGCGAGCCATTTCTAAAATGTGATGTCCATGTTTCATGTTCATCAGTCCTTCATAAATTGCTTTTGGATAAGCATTTGGAGCACTGGGTTGTGCGACCACGTCTACAGTAACTATTTCAAAGTCACTGACACGTCCGTTATGTGGATCAACGTTACCTGATCCACGACTCGATACGCCCAATCTCACACCTGACTGTAGCATAGTTTTCACTAGCTCGCCCATCGGAGTTGGGAGAATTTTTAATTTTCCGTAACCATTAGGCCCGTCCATCCACATGCTTTCAATCATGTGGCAGACACGGTCTAAATTAATCTTGAGGTCATCTGGATGATCTACTTCGCCAAGAACACTATTACCACCTTTAATCTGTTCATTAAGTGTATCAACTGCTTCTGCAATTTGACTTACTGGATAAACACGTTCGTTAGCATTTTTCACGTCACCTTGTATGCAGATGCCCTCCATATAGAGATTCTTACCGTCTTTGCCTTCAACGATTTGCATCTTTGCAGCTTCGAAAGTAAGATCTTCTCTAAGGTATAGCTGTCCCATATACTCGGTTCCTAACTAGATTAGTCTATAACACTTTTGGTGTTAACACCAGAAGCTTGTGCTAGTTCAGGCTTTGGAGCTGGCTTAACGTCTGGCTTTGTAGTTCCATCCATGTCACCATATTTTGGTGTTGGGCGGCCTTCTTTGCCTTTGTTACCATCATCAAAGTTTACTGGATGTGCATCCATTCCTTTTTGACCTGAGTTTGCAGCTACTGGACTTTTACTAGCTGGTGATGTTGTTACTGGCTTTGGTGCTGGAACTAAATCTACGTTCTCATTAAAGCCTTCAACTTCTACGTTAACATCAATTGGCTCATCCATTTCGTCTTCCATGTCATCAATCTCGTCCTGCTCCATGTCAGTATCGCTATCAATGTCTGAAATTTCATCCTGCTCGCCTTCGATGTCGTCTGTGTTATCGTCAACCTGTGCCATTAGCTCTTCGAATTCACCCATTAGTTCGTCTAATTTGTCTTCGATGTCTACTACACGGTCTTCTAATTCTTCTTCGCCGTCATCGTCATCAACGTCTACGTCGATCATTTCGATTTCTTCTTCCTCATCTTCCATTCTGACGCCTTGTTCTTCAGCTTCAACTTCGTCAATGAGATCGTCAACCTGTGATCCACCTAATTCTTCTGATTCATCAATTGGTCCATCGCCTTTACGCTTGCCAAAGTCTCCTCTTGAATCATCTCTACGACCTTTTTTAGAAACATCCTTGTCAGCTATTTTACCATCTTTGGCGGCTTCTGACTCGTCTTCTCTATCGTCGTAACCTTGTTTCTTTTCTGTAATTTCTTCTTCAGACATAATCTCTTCGTATATGTCTCTTGACTTCTCAACCACTATGTCGTGGAAAAGAGCCTTTGCATTCTTTTCGTCATCGTTGATAACGAATTCAATTAGTTGCTCAAATTTGTTCATGTGAAAATTTTCCTTCTAAGTATTGGGCTCAGTATAGTACTTACGCCAAAATTAAAAAACTAGTAGTTTATAAGGGTAAAATGGGCAGAAAATGAATTTTTTTCTGTGCTAACCTACATTTGTGGTGGAGGTGGAGCAAATTGTGCTTGAATTTTTTTCAGATCTTCTGTTTTTTCGTAATTACGCATATCATACATCTTACGCAACTTTGATATTTGCTTGAGTGTAAGTTTGGTTTTGCGTAGCTCACCTAGTTCAGGAACACTGTTATCGTCCTTTTGATCTTGGTAATCTTCGTCTGCTTGATTGTGATTGTAAAATTCAAATAGTTTCATAAAGATATTTATCCAATTACTTTTTTTGTGCAATTTGATAAACAGAGGTTATGACACGTTTTTTGGCTTGAAAAACTGTTATACAGTTTAAATTGATAAAAATCTGATTGTGCTATTTTGCCTATGTCGTTAATGTTTAGATCAATATCATCAATGTTTCCAATAATTTTTCTAAACAATCTCTCAGAAATTGTATTTTTCCAAGTAGTTCCTGATGTCATACAACATGGCATTAGCCGACCAAGATAATTAATATACATTATACCTTTTTCAATCCAGCTACATTTAGGACTTGTAAAACTATTAATACTATTTGCTTCTATGTGACTTTTCGTTTTTACCTTAATACCTTCCTGAGTTGCCATTTCTAAATCATACTGATACTCACCTTCAACATATACTGGCCAAATATTTGATTGATAAAAGTTTCTATTAGAAATTTGATACTCAAACTTTTTAAATCCTAAATCTTGTGATAGTTTACGTACTTCTTCGATCTGATGCTGATTATGTTTGAATACAACCATTTTCCAAACTGCATTTCCTCCTGCATCAATGTATGATTTTACATTGTCCATGGTTTTGTTCCAATTTGAATTTATTCTATAGATATGATTTGTATCTTCTAATCCGTCAATCGAAAATGTGGTTTCAACATTTTCGTAAGTAGCTAACGTTTTAAACCATAATTTATTTCGTATACTACCGTTTGTAATCACTTCTACCTTTTTGCAGTCTTTAAAAAAATCTATAAATTTAAGTAGATCAGGATTCATTGCCGGATCGCCATAGTCGCCTTCAAAGGTAACAACTTCTAGTTTTGGTAACTTTTTTAAATGTAAATTTTTTTCTATATTATTAAAATCTAAATGTCCTGTGGTTAGATTTTTATCTAAAAAACCTTTGGAATCAAATCTTGGACATTGAGGACAATGCAAGTTGCAAAAAGACGATGCTTCAATATATAGTTTTGTAATTTTATTTAGATCTAAGAACATTTACTGTTAAACCATTGCCACATCGGAGTTGTAAATTCTAATTTTACATCTCCGTTAAAACCAACAAATCCATAGAACTCATCGATTATCATTGGTCCATTTTGTTTATTATTACTGCCTAAATGATGATAACAAAGTGCGCCTTCTGTGTATAAATCTGTAACATCAATTTCATCAATAGTAATATTTTTTATCATTGCATACACATCACTTACTATATCATTGTTTTCCACGATAGTGTGTTGTTCTGTTTTACCACGCATGGTAAAGGTAATACATTGCTCTGTGTGTTCATCAGTATCCTCAAATTCCACAGTGAAATCTTTAAACCCTTTGCTAAATGTATCTGTCATAACAAGATTGTTGTTATATAAAATATCTATAAAGATCTCAGGATTTGTTTCGCTAAATTCAACAGATAAATTCAAGAACATTTTTTATGCCGGTGGTGCTTCTGCAGGAGCTTCTACACTTACATCAACTTCTTCGCCACCAAGTTCTGGTGCTTCTGCGGCTGCTTCTTCGCCAGCTACTGCATCTCCCATAGCAACATCACCTTCAAAGTCTCCAGGGCTTACGCCAACTGTACGTAGATCACTGCCAGTTGGTTCAGTTTCGATTGGTTGACCGGTTTCTTCTTCCCATGACTCTGTGTTTTCTTGTAGTTCATCGTCAGTTAAACCAAGATAACGTTTCATGAGAAAACGTTTACTCATGTAAGGCAACTGTTCTAATGAACTAAATGCTTGTATTCTTGTGGTGTCTAATTCTGCTTGTCTATAACTTGCAAAGTTTTGTGGTGGATTAAATTTTATGTTAAACAAGCCACTGTCTATGTTGAAACCTCTCCAACGCATAAACATTTTAAATTCATCATCAAGTTTAAGGATAACTTGTCTTTGTAATCTTTCACAATACTGATTGAATCTAAATTCTTGTATAAGTGCAGTACCAACACGCCCATCATTCATTGGGCGATCTGAATCATCTGGACCAGTAGGCAAGTATGAACTTGGTACACGCAGTCCTCTGCACATCTTGTTGTTAAAATACTTTAGGTCGTCAATCTGTCCTAAATTTTCACCACCTGGTAATGTTTCTACTTTTGAGCCTCTACCTTCTGCAGTTTGCGGAAAGAAGTAGTCTTCGTTGATTGACAATGGATTGTACATAGTATCCATTGTAGTAGCACCTTGTCCACCTTGTGCAGATGGAATACGTCTTTGATGTACTTCGTTTTTTACACGCTCAACAAATTGCATTGCAAGATGTGATGGCATGTTACCTACATCAATGTAGAAAACTCGTCTTTCTGGAGCACGTTGTACTCTGTATATTAATATAGCATCTTCCAGCAGTTCTTTTTGCTTGAACACTTTGAATATCATTTCAAGCACACTTTGACTAAACGGCCAATAAAAGTCTAAGCCTTCACTTAGTCCTAGGTGTACAACATTTTTTGCATCAATCACAGTTTCGTTGATAGTGTGTTCAAATCTACTACCAGTGCTGGGTTGATTTGGAATATTATAGTTTGCACCGCCACCCATTGCGCCGCCGCCGCCGGTACCGTTTATTTGCCCAGCATTGCCTGCACCATAGTCTACGGTATTTTTAGCAGTAATACTCATATTTTGAAAGTTTGGATTTATATCACGTATCACATACTGTTCTGGACGCTTGCCTTCGTTTTCGTTTACAATCACACGCACAACCTTGGCCATGTCTACCCAGTACAGTTCAAATGTTTCTGGATCACGCACAAACACTTGATCTCCATACTTTAGCACATTACGGAACATTTTAAAAATACGTTGGTCCAACTTGTTGAGTTTTGTCCACTGTTGTAACTGTGTGCGAATTATTTCAATTTCGTTGTTTGTAGGAGTATCTGTGTACTGTACTTCAAATGGTGTGTTGTTGCTTGCGTTTTCCTGTGTTGAAAATTCAGCAAGTATATCTAAACATGCATTTACTTCACTGTCAGTATCCATGTTCTCATACTGATTATAGCGTTCAATTCTGTTAGGATGACCAGTATATACTTCTGGCAAATGGCTTTGATAGTTTTTAAAACCAAATTCACCACTTGAACCTGATCCATAGTTTGGACCTCGACTGTTTTGACCACTTATTGGACTGAGTTGTCCACCAGTGTTACTAACTGCTTTAAAGTATTTTTTCCAAGACATGCGAATTCCAATGTGCTCTTTGTTATAGAGTATTTATGACCCTACTATACAGCATAACACAAAATCAATTTAAGTCAACCTTATGATCTGGCAGCTTGCAGAAGTTTTGTATTGATATAATTTGCTCTTTCGGTTTCTGCAATCAGCATGTCAAGTCTTGCAATCTGTGCTTCACCAAGAGAATTCTGCATGTTGTCATCACCTGCGACCTTTACTGGATCCATATATTCAGATGGATCTCCAGGAAGTGAATTGAAAAATGCAGCCGCTGGATCCATACCACCTCCAACCGCACCCATTGCGGGACCTGCTACATTTTGTATTCCACTTGCGAATTTGTCTCCAATGTTGCCTAGCATTTCACTAGAAGAACCAGCTATTGTACCTAGGTTATTAGATGCCTGTGCCATTGCAGAACCGGCTCCTTGTTCTGTGAATGATGTAGTATTACCTGCTAGTGCATCTTGTAAACCACCTTGTATTGTATCAGCAAGATTACCGCCAAAAGATCCTATGCCCAACCCTTGCAAAGTACTAGATATGTCTGGTAATTGGTTGTTAGGAATTATGGTTCCGCCTTGACTTCCCATTCGCAGTAGTTCCGGACCGGCTTCACCAACAGTGTATGTTGTGTTAGGTGACACTGGACCGCCCATTTCTTTTCCTGAAAATATCTGTAACCAAGGAGGTAATTCGTCAGTCATACCAGCAAATATACCACCAGCAGTACCTCCAAGAGCACCACCGATGGCTGCTCCAATAGGTCCAAAAAATGCTCCTACTGCGGCTCCACTGAGGGCACCATTAGCTATACCATCTCCAATCTTCTTCAATGTTTCCCCTGGATCCTCAATGGTCTTCTCATCTAAGCCGGCTTCTTGACCAAGGGTTTTCATAAGCTCTTCTTTGGACATTCCAACATACTTCATAAGAGCTTTAGTACCATCGACCATGCCATCTGTAAACGTCTTAATTCCTATAGCGGCTGCCGGCAATGTTGTTTGTAATGCTAGTTCATCTAGTGCTTTTGCTGATCTAATCATCGACTCTTGAGCAGTAATCATTGAGTTTGTTACGCCGTCTGTGGTCTTTGCAGTTTTATCAACCTGTGTTGCAACTTTACCTATCTGCTCGCCAAATTTAGCACCAAATGTTAGATTTTGAAGATCCAATAACACTGGTTGTAGTGCAGTATCTAAACCACCAATTGCCATAGCAGCCCTATCACCGCCTATTGCCGCATATCTTTTAGCACCAGCTATTTGAATTTTAGCAAGTGCCTCATCTCTATTGATCTGGCCTGACTTCAACTGTTGAATAATCTCCATGCCAGCACTACCAACTGCTTGTTGGAAGCTTCTAGCGGCTGGTGTTGCTAAGTTATCACCTAATGCATCATTAAAACCAGCGGCAATGTTTGGTGCTCTTTTTTTCAATACTGCGGCAAAGCCTTGAATATTTTCAACTGCTTGTTTTCCAGCGGCGCCTCCGAGTTTTGCTTGTACTTGTCTAAGAGCGGCTGCAGCTCTAACATTACTCAGTTGTTCGTCAAGTTCTTTTTGTTGCTCGCTTACACTTTTACCTGTGAGTTTTGAAAGTTCTGTTAAATTCTTTATATAGTTCTGTGAACCTTGTGCTAATGCGGCTGCATTTCGTGTCTCACCTCGATTCAATCTTGCTTGTAATCCGATATAACCAGCAGTAAGTTCATTCTGTTGTTCTACTGTCACACCAAGTGCAAGTAAACCTCTTCTAAACGGCACCATTTGTTTACTGGTACTTGCTAGTGTTTTGGCTGCGTCTGCACTGTTTCCTAGTGCAAATACCAATTCAGGTGCAGTTTTGTTTATAACTCCGGCAAATGTACTAAAACTCAATCCAGCATCTATTGCTTGATTTGCTAGTCCTCTTAGTCCATCTGCTCCTAAGGCTCCAACTTGCCCTGCTTGTCTATATGCTTTACTTGCACGTTCAAGTTCTGCAGTGAGCATAGGCCCAACAGTGTTTATTATGTTGCCAGCAGCTTCGGATAAGGCCGCAGTAATTTTACCAACACCGCTTACTAACCCACCAACTAGTCCACCAACAACTGGAATGCCACTGAGTGCGTCGCCTAGTGCATCAACTACACCACCTGTTAGAGATCCAGCTTTGCTTATTGCATCTCCAGTAAGTTTAATTGCTGGATTTAAACTGGTAAAACTTTCTCTGTTTTCTCTTATATCAACTGCGGCATCATTTAAATCTTTGCCTAGGTTTACAGTTCTGTTTGCAAGATTACTGATACCGCCTGCAAATCGACCCAAGCCTTTGCTATTTTTGTCTAGGTCTTGTGTATTGTTTTTTTGAGAATCTGACTGCTTCTTTGACGAACTTGTAACAGCTTTCAGAGCTTTGTCAAGGGTAGACATCTCTTTTGGATCAATAGTCTTACCGTCTGCAAGTGTCTGATTTAGTGCTAGGACTGCTCTGGTAAGTTCTTCGATGGTTGCGTCGTCTGCCATTAATTAAAAGCCCGTTTTTTTGCCGTATAAGTACATTGTTAACAGTATTTATGTAGGGAAAAACATGGAAGTAAACAACAACAATCAGAACCCGCTTGCTAAACATTTTAGGCAACCAGCAATATACATTAAGTTGCCAAGTGAAGGTGCATACTATGACGAATCAGTTATAACAGTACCAGAAAACGGAGAGCTACCGATATATCCAATGACTGCATTAGATGAGATATCTTATCGTACTGCCGATGCATTGTTCAACGGTGCCGCAGTTGCAAATGTTATTAAAAGTTGTGTTCCGGCGTTTAAGGACCCATGGCAAATAAGCACTGCTGATTTAGACACACTGTTGATATCTATACGCATGGCCAGTTATGGACATGAAATGGAATTCACAAGCACCTGTCCAAAGTGCGAAGAAATTAGCGACTTTGGTATCGACCTTAGAACGATATTAGAATCAGTCAAGGTGCCAGATTATTCAACTCCAGTAACAAACGGCGATATAAGCATACACTTTAAACCTTTAAGCTACAAAGAACAAAACGACAATAACATTGCACAGTTTCAAGATCAAAAAATGCTAGAAGCTCTGCCAGCTAGTGACTTACCTGAAGAAGAAAAACTTGCAAAGATACAAGAAGCGTTTACAAACATAAGTCTTCTTACACTTAACGCTATAGCAGATAGCATTGCTATGATAAAAGCCGGCGATGATATAGTGGTTGACAAAACCCACATCAAAGAATACTTGCAAAACTGCGACAACAAACACTTTGATAAAATACGAAAAAAAATTGAACACATCAAAGAAGCCAGTGAAATAAAACCATTGAACATCACCTGCGACAAGTGTCAAAATCAATACGAAACTCCGTTTACACTAAATGTTGCTAATTTTTTCGCATCAGGCTCTTAACATCCTCTCCTGAACGTATTGAAAAGATTATTCAGGACATGGACAAAGAAGTTAAGAGCCTTAAAGAAGACATGCTTAAAATGGTATGGTACATGCGAGGTGGTGTGACCTACAGTGAAATAGTACATATGAGTCAACCAGAACGTGAATACATAGGCAGTCTTATCAAAGACAACTTAGAAACTGCTAAAAAGACTGGACAACCCTTTTGGTAATTGATCAAGTAAAAGCCGATATAGAAGATTGGCTGGTAAACTTTGTAGAAGTTCCTCATCCAGCACTAGGCGATTGGCCACCCTGTCCGTTTGCTAGACAGTCAAGACTGAGAAAAAAATATGATGTAAGACTAGGCACAGATCTTGAACGTGATTTATTTTTGTTTGCTAAAAAGCAATATCTAGGAAATAACGACGTGGTGATATTTGCCTATGCACCAGATCAGTATGACGATGCCTACTTCAACTGGGCAGTCGACACCATGAACACAAGCAAAAGTTTTCAAAAACGCAATCTACTAGCACTGGCAGATCATCCTGACACTGTTGAAACACATAATGGTGTTTGCTTTAACATGGGTAAATATGCACTAGTATTAATACAAGACAAAACCAAACTAAACGACCATGCACGTATGTTGGCACACAGAGGCTACTATGATGGATGGAACGAGGAATACCTGCAAGAAGTATTTGCACACAGAAAAGATCCAAGAAAATGATATACGCAAGAATTGACCTCAGTCAAACCAATTACACAATTATGGATAACTGCAAAAAACTTTCATGCCCGTTTCCAAAACCACTTGAAGCAATTTACAATGCTTACTGTAAACACAAAAAATTCAAAAGTGTTATGCCTATTTTTCCTGAAGAATACTATGACGACAAAAACGATGTATATGGTTACTACAACAAAGAAGAAAAACTGGTTGCATTTAGTCTACTTAGATGTTATAATAATAAGAATGTTGAAGCAATACAATTTGCTTGGGACTACGGACAACCAGGAATGCGTTTGGGCATACGCAGTTTAAAAAACGAGTGTGCAATATATAAAAAACGTGGTTTTGATTATTTGTATCTTGGACAAGCTGATGATTACAAAACAAAAATTGACGGATTTGAAATACTAGGAGGCAGAATATAATGAACGTTTACACCATTTACGCCGATGTAAAAGAAGGTATAGATGCACGAACATTTGTAGCAAACATGAAGCTTTTCCTAGATAAATTACCCACCATGCATGCCTACAGAATCACAAGAATGAAACTAGGATTCAGAAGCATGGACTTGCCTGAGTTTAGAATCGATATGGAATTTGAAAGCATGCAAGCACTTGATGATGCTATGAGTCATGTGGTAGCAAACGTTGATGATATTGAAACAGAACATGTGGGCTTCAATCAATGGGTCGATGTTGAAACTATTCAACACTTTCTATACAGAGACTATCCAGACTAACACCAACCATTAACATAATCTTCCAGCATGATTTGTTTGATACGCAGTCGTTGTAGATCATTAGGTTTAGCTCTCATTGAGTTGTCTTTGCGATGATGTGTAGTACCTACCGGTACACCCAACTGTTCTGCTATCTTGTGAACTTCTTTATAGTTATAGATATGTGTATACACAGACTGGTCAGGTCCTAGTCTAGCAGTGTTAGTTTCGCAATGATCAGCAACGTTTGGATTTTGTTTATAAACATCAAAATCCTTGAGAAAGTTGTTTAGACTAGGTGATTTTATCCATAAATTTCTATTAGCACTATTGGTCATGGTATGATAGAAACCACTCACAAATTTTTCGATTGGATCACGCCACAGTGCAATTCTAATATCAGCACTTAGTAATTCATTTTTGTATTCTTCGAATGTTCTGTTTTTGTTGTACACACCAGGTGCATTGTTTTCAAAACTTCTAAAATGTTGTATTTCTGTTGGATCAGCATCCCATATTGCTTGTGCTACATAACTCAACATGGTCGTAGTGCTACATTTATGATTACGTACTACTGCAATAGTCTTAGTATAATGATCAAATCTAATCAAGCCCATGTGCTTATTTAATTAGATGTCTAAAGACATCTATTGCTTCGCTTTGCTTCAGCAATATTTTTTTTATTACGAGTGTAACGAAGTAATCAGTTATCATCTAGATAGTTTAGTCATACTTGCCCTACTACGGGCAAGTCGACTGTCATCATCTGAGTGGCGTCCAGTCATTCGAATAAAGAGATTTGCATTACTGCAACAGGGGCGGTTGTGCTGTACCCCTTACTCTAGCCTTGTCTCACAACGGAGTGTTTGGTATACCCCTTCGAACAAAGTACACAAACATATGGGTTGTATCTGTTTCACAGAGCCCATGTCATTCTAGCCTTAAGTTAGCTATATCCTTTGACGCACCAGTTCTGTCGGCTACAACAAAGTTGGCAGACCTCAAGGTGGATCGAGCAACCCCGATCAAACGATGTCATATTAGCTTAGAGAAATTGATAAGTTTTTATAAGAGTGTGAGCATTGCTCTGAAGTGCCTGTTTGTATTGTTTATGACAGAATTATATGGGTAGTTAATTTATTCCTTTAAAATGCCTTTTTGGTGTACACGGACCCGTATGTGCCCGTTATACCATTGTTTTGATTCTAGTACTTTGTGTGTAAACTGTTCTCGTGCCTCAATGTAACTAAGTTCGCTTTTACTTGAGCACCAGTACAATATTTCACGTTTAAACTTGTCCTTGCCTAGCAGTTCTATGTCAGCAGTAAGTTCATCACTGCTTCCATAGTAGTCTCTCCAGTCTGATTCCACTGTGTATCTGCGTTTATTGGTTCTACCTTTAAGAGGCTTTTTACTGCGTTTAAATTGTGTAAGTTTTTTGCCAATGTACTTTCTCTTATTGGTTGTATTTGTAATCAAGTATACAAACCCTATAAATTCTGCAGGAATCTCAGTTACCTCTTTATTTTTATAAGTCCAGGTCATCTAAGTTGTATCTCTTGTTTCCATTGTGACCGTTTGCTTACTGTTTCACCGCAACTTCTTTTACACACATAAAACGGATTGTTGTTGTCTAATTTATTTTGATATTCTGTCATAAGTTCTTTAGGACTGTATTCCAAAATATCTTTGCGACTTTCTTTTTGTGTAAAGTTATAATACATTTCTGCTATATGACAACAAGGAAATTCTTGTCCTTTATAGTCAACATAAGTTGATTGTTCAATATTACGTTCACATTGTATCTGATTTATACTGTGGTAGTCAATAGCGTTTATTTCTTTAACAGGTTTTAAATGATCAAATTGATATTGGTCCCATCTATCTGTTTCTTTACTGCGAAACCATGTAAAACCCATTTTATCTGCAAGTTGTTTACACTGTTCAACTTGATGCTTGTTGTGTTCAAAAACTAACATATCCCAATGAGCACTTGCTCCTGTATCTATATATGCTTGTGCATTTTCCATAATTTTTTTAAACTGTACTCCTACCCTGTAGATATGATTTGTATCTTCTAATCCGTCAATACTGAACACAACATAATCATAGTTACCATTCAAAAGTTCTCCGCATTGTGTCCACCAAATTGGATTTCTTATACTGCCGTTGGTGTTTATACCCACAACTATATTTGGATTGACTTCTTTTATCCACGTAATTTTTTCAAGTAAATTCATGTCAGCACAAGGGTCTCCAACAGTACCGCAAAAAAATACTTTTTCTAAATGTTGTATATGTTCAGTTACATGTTTTTTGTAATCGCCTAAACTGAGATCCGCTAATGAAACAATGCAACCTTCACCGTTTACATTTCTTGCACACATAGGACATGCGGCATTACACCTACTGGTAGGTTCATAGTGTATAATTTTAACATTAGGCAATATCTATATCCGTGTTGTAACTTGTAAAGCCGTTTTCCTTAACAACTTTCAAAAGATTATTCACACGCCCTGCAAGTTCATCTTTGTGCGATACTAACCAAATGCTTTTTGCTCTTTCTCTTGCCATCTTTTTGAGCAATGCAAGTGCAGCTTCAACTCCTGATGTATCCATACCTGAATCAATCATCTCGTCAATAAACAACAGGTTAATAGCACCATACAAGCTCTCCCATACATCACGAAAAGCCCAACTCATACTAATAATTAGCCTGTTTCTTTCGCCTCTGCTCAAGTTATCAAAGTCTAGATCTCTGCCAAGTTCTTGTATCTCCACCGTAAGATCATTTTGAAATATCACTGTGTGTGGCAATCCTATTCTATCCAGATAGTGTGTAAGTCTTGAATTCAAGTAGCTGAGATTCTGATCAATTATGCGTTTACGCACAAAACTGTCTTTGTTTGTTAGCAGTTTTAGTAAAAAGTCTTGATGATCATGTAATCTTGTAAGATCATTTAGTTTGTCGTAGCTAATTTCAGTAGCGGCAGTGGTTTGCATTTCAACTATTTGATCAACGTAAGGATCGGCTTCTGCACGTTTGCTTTGTAACTGTGTTTCGAGTGAGGATAAAGTTGATCGATGATTGTGTGCATCAGACACGCTATCATAAAAAACTCTTGGTCTCGCTGGTACTTCTTTCTTATCTGCTTTGAGTGCATCAATGCCTGCTTGTATTTCTCTAAGGAAATCACTTGCCCCATTGTATTCCTCCTGTGCTTTTGTCACATGTTGTTGATGTGTTTCCATGTGTGTAACACTTTGTCCACAACTACCACAAGTACCAGATTCCAAACTTTCTAATGCACGTTTAGTTCTGTTTACATCTTTCTCTGCTCTAGTAATCTGTGCAGTTAGTGCGGCAATGTCTTTTTGCAACTGTGTTTGTGTGTTATTTAATTCAGTCCATTTTAGGAGGTCAGCATGACATGCTAATTCTAACTCAATATTAACATGTGCAAGATCTTCAATTGCAGTTTCAAACTTTTTAACATCTTCTGCTTTCTTTTTCATCCACAGGGTTTGCCTACGTTTTAGTGCTTGTATTTGTTCACCAATTTTGTCGTTAGCAGTTTGCAATGCTTTGATGGTCATTTCTTCTTGTTTAATATCATCACGTGTGCGTTTGCTAAGTTCTTTGATCTTGTCAGCACGTTCACTGAGTTGTGTTATTCCTAACAGTTGCTCAATTATCTCTCTTTGGTCGTTTTGTTTTAAACTTAAAAAAGGTTCAGTGTAGGTGTTTAGTGCCACCAGATGCTTGAACATGGTGTGACTCATACACAAAAGTTTTAGTATAGCACCTTGTGTTTCTCTACTGTCTCCTTGTGCATAGTCATCTGCTTCTTGTTCACTGTCGTTGATGTAAAATTTTAGTACGTTTGGTTTACGCCCACGTTCAATTCTGTAGCACTGTTCGCCAATACAAAAGTCTAAACTAACCAGCATGCCTTTTGAATTGGTTTTGTTTATGAGATTGTCTCTGCGTATGTTTGTCAGTGCTTCGCCATAGAGTGCATAGCTCAGTGCATTAATGATTGTGGTTTTACCAGTTCCGTTACGTGAACCATCACCACCTAAGTCAATATTCTCGCCAAGTACCAGTGTGAGGTCCTGTCTATCAAAGTTGATGGCTTGCGTAGCATTGCCCACACTCATGAAGTTTTTAACTGTAAGATCTTTGATTTGGATCATATGTTTGATAATCTCTGTACTATTTTTTCAGTTTCGACTGTTTCTAAGTTCATTACGGTTTGGAAGTTAGATTCTAACGCATCTGCATATTGTAACACTGCTTTGCGTATAGAGTCAATCGGCAATGTTACCAAACGATCAATTTCCTGTAACAAAACTTGCATACGATCAATAGGGTCTTCAATAGTATCATAGGTTTCGTCAATAAAAGGTTCAAAAGTTTTAAATCCTTTGGTTTTAATAAACTTGAGTGTGTGCGGTGGTCCTACAAGTAAGAACATGCGTTTGTTTATCAGTGGTCTAAGTATTTTTTCTGAGGTACTTGGATATGGATAGTTAAACGCAGTTTCAGTTACAATATCAATACCAATTTTTTTATAAAATACCTGTTGAAAATCGTTGGAGCCTGAGGCTGTCCTCCAGTGCCCGTTTGGTTTACCTGTGATCAAACTGTCTTTGTATCCTTTGTGTGGTGCAGTTTCTAGTATACCGTAGGGATTCCAATTTTCATTCCATCTTGTTTTGGTGTTTGTATACAATCTAACCTTCATCAACACCTCTGTAACTTGTGGCAATTTTATCAAAATAATTGTTCTTTTGTATATGATTGTATAGAGCGTTGCGATGTACCCGTGGTTCTCCAAGCATTGTTAGTGCATGCCGTTGTATAGCATGTGCATCAATATCTATATCTTGCCATGCCGGAGTATCTAAGCAATTGTTGTCAAATACTGACCAGCAGTCATCAAAAACTATTGGCAATTCTTTTGTATCAGCTATAAGTGATTTTAATCCGTTGATATACCCTGGTTGATTTGTAAAAATAATACATCGGTTAAGACTAATATCAACTTCTTGAAATGTACGAACCAAATTAAAGGTTGTTAAGCTATAATTACAGTGTGGCAGATAGTAGTTGCCGTGCAAGTCTTCTGCTAGATAAAAGTCTTTAGGTTCAAAAATTGGTTTTTTGGTATCTAGTAGTTGTTGTTTAAGCAAATCAAAGTCATGATCTATCTCTAGCAAATTAATTCTACCAACAATGTTGATATACTGTTCAAGTGTTGCAATTAAATTTTTGGTGAAAATTATAAACTCCTGTAAATCTCTAGTAATAGTTTGTTGTCATAAAACTCACTATCAATGTTTATAATTTGTTCTGTAACAATCTGATCAACACTTTCAAACTTAATATCTCCTGGTTGCAGTTCTTCTTCTAATGCACTGCGTTTGTTTGGTATAAGTGCCATCTCACGCAGTTTGTATTTGGTTGCAAACTGTTCTTTGATGTAGTTTGCTTCTTCATAGGATATTTCTATGTCCAAGTTTACTCTAACATGCATGTTTGGTTTCAGTATAGTGTCAGCATAGTCAATTACCTGTGAAAGGTCCAACACCTTGTACAATGGTTGATCCGGCCAAGCAATGTATTCTGGTTCTTTACCCCATTCAAGTATCATGCAACCACGTTGATCATCGCCTGCATCTGAAAAGTTGTGCGGAAATGCATTGCCGATATAGTTGATGTTGTTTTTCTGTTGACGCAAATGAAAGTGTCCACTAAACACTGTGCCATACTGCTGGAAGTGTTCTGATTTAATCTCACCGTGATCCGGCATTTCAACCATGGCATTCATCTTAAAGTGTGGCAGTTCAAAGTGTCCAAACATATACCGAGCACTTGCAGTTTTTATCTGCTTGTGATCGTCACCAACCAGCCAAGGACATAGTATCACATCATCTTGTTCAAACCAATCGTTACATATTTTTAGATTTGGAATATGCTTTGCCCATTCAAAACTGTAGATGTCACGTTTGTCACGATAGTACAAGTCATGATTGCCAGTTATGAAATATGTTATATCAAAACTACGAGAAAGGTTTTCTAATGCACGTAAACTGTGGTGCATGGTTTGCAAACTTAGACTGGCTCTGTGATGATGCCAGTCGCCCATGAATATTGCAGTCTCGCAGTTGTGTAACTTTCCTTGTTGTACTGCCCATTCAACAAATTGTTCACAGTCTTGATTGTGCATGATGCTATTGCTTTTCATGCCAAAGTGAATATCTGTAAACACGAGAGCTTTTTTAAACAAACCCATGTGTATTCCTATTTTTTAGTCGCTTCTGGTTGTAGTTTTTTTGCATCTGGTGAGTTGTTAAACTGTCTTGTCCAACTTGGATTCAACCCATTTTGTTCAAGTATATCATCTCTTATGTTTTGGTTTTTCTTTTCTATGTTCAACACTCTGGTAAAACTATTTGTGATGGTTGCGGTATAGTATGCAAATGGATTTTGCGACTTGCTCTCATCAAATTGTAGCCCAATTTGACTAAGTTGCAACAGTGCTTGTCCACGCATTTCTTCGTTATATGTATAACCACGCCAGTTTGACCTTGTTGCATAACGTTCACACAGTTTCATAAACATGTGTGCTAGTTTGTCTGTCATTTTGCCATGATCTTTTGAAAAATATCCGTTTTCCATACCACCAATCCAATGTGATTTGCCAACAACATATGGCACACGATTTTCATCAATCATGTAGTGCCAAAAAGGAGGAAAGTTTAATTTAACATAGTTGAGATCTTGTTCAACGTCGCTCATAAGTTCTTGTAATCCATCATCTTCGATGTCCACATCGTCCATTTCTAGAAGTTCTTCAAGTTTGGATTTTTTCTTTTGCTGTGCTTTGGTGAGTTTCTTTGGCACCATTGGGATATGATCCCAGCAAATTACTCTGAATACCAATTCTTGATTGTTAAGTTTAACAGGATCAACAATCTCGCCAGTTTCTCTTTTGATACGATCTGCTTTATTGCGTCTTGCTTCTGCAACAGTACGTTGATTAATTTTGTCAACACTTGGTAAAATTATATCATACTGTGCATATTCACGTTCTAAATATGAACAGAAAGTGTTTTTGCTTTTCCAAACTTCTTTCAGTATGTCTCTGTTGTTTAGATAGTTTACTTTTCTAGGTGTTCTCACCTGTGGCATACGATTCTCCTTAGCCTAATAACTGTAACATTATACAACATTACTTATCAGAAGTCAATCATTAACTACGCACTTTTTGGTAAGCATAAATAAGACTATAGGAGATCAGATGGGTTATAATATTAAAGACGCGGCATTGATGTCAGCATACCAGAGACAGTTTCCTGGTGCTGATCTTAATAAGTTGGCCGCACTAGCAGGTATACCACAAGAAGATGTACCAAACTATGTGATTAACACCACTGCAACTCCAGCCAAAAACGCCGCTTTTGGTACAGTAACGAGTAGAGCATCAGAAAACACACAATCAACTGATACAGCACGTAACACTCCTGGATCAGGAACTGCATTTCAAGGAGGCGGAACTATTGCTGAACAGGCATTCGGCAAGAGACCTCAACCAGATCCGTTTCCAGCACCGCCACCAGCAAGACCAGTACAAGCACAGGATAGTGATGTAGATTTCACAGATGCTTATGGTGAAAATTTTAGACAAGCGACACCAATTCCTACACCGGTTGTGCAACCACAAGACGATGATGTTGAATTTGCTGACGCATACGGTGAAAGTTTTAGGGAAGTCACACCTATACCAACAGACACACGTTTTCCAACTA
>ENA-OWPI01001909-OWPI01001909.1-marine-metagenome-genome-assembly--contig:-NODE-1909-length-21223-cov-7.576847_pt1 | contig 21223 bp, 14 predicted proteins | sample MGYA00238138_ERZ651775 | MGnify/ENA primary metagenome ERZ651775 (study PRJEB26906, sample SAMN06265043) | marine metagenome | isolation source: Helgoland LTER site | place: Germany:Helgoland, sampling...
TCATAATCTCCAATAACTGATTTTATTTTTTCTTTATAAACTTTTTGTAAATCAGGAAAAAAGTTACTAGACCATTTCTTTTTTATTATTTTTTGTCTCTGATTATTTACTTCTATGGGTAACTCCTTATAAAGTTTAATGAAATTTTCAACTTCTTTATTATTTATGAAATTTTTTACTATAAAAGGCTTCTGCTCAAATTGTTTTATCTTTTTGATGAATTTATGCATCTATTCGCCCATATTAATTAACGTACCTCGTAATTTTGCACCGCTGTAAGACCAATGAAACATAATTACACCAAATATAAAATACAAAATTGAAATAAACATAGCTTTAGCTATTTCAAAATAGTTTATCATATCATAAATCAAAATGTTTCTCATTTCTTCAAAAATATAAACTAAAGGGAGTAATTTTGATATTGTCTGAAGCCAAGCTGGTAGTATTTCAATTGGGTAATAGATACAGCCTAAAGGAGCCAAGAAAAATAAACTAGCCCAGGCTATATTTTCAAAAGAAGGTCCAAATCTAAGTAAACCTGATGTTACTAATAAGCCTAGTGTAACTCCAAAAATATATAAAGTTAATAATAAAAAAATTAATGGAGTTCCAATTTTGAATATCGAAATACCAAATAGTGGAATTGCTATAATAGAAGCTGGGACAAGCCCAACTAAAGTTCTGAAAATTGCTGTAAATGTTAATGCTGCAATAATTTCATTTAATTTTATTGGAGCGGTAAATAAATTTGTAAAATTTCTACTCCAAATTTCTTCTAAAAACATCATATTATAACTAATACTGGATCTAAATAAAAAATCATAAAGAATAGCAGCGCTTAAAATTACACCAACCGTATTTTCATAATAAGTTGAACTTAAAGTAAAAAATTTAGAGATAAATCCCCAAAGAAAAATTTGTATTGTAGGCCAATAAATTAAATCAAGAATTCTAGGAAAAGATCCTTTTATTAAATAAATATGTCTTAGGCTAAGAGCGTAAATTTTATTCCAATTCACTGTCACTCCTAGCAATTTTTAAAAAAGTATCTTCCAAATTTTTTCTACCATGTTTATTTATTAATTCTTCACATGTTCCTTCGTCTACAATCTTTCCTTGTTTCATCATAATAATTTTGCCACATAATCTTTCTACTTCTTTCATATTATGAGAAGCCAACAACATAGTTAATTCATTTTTGTTTTTATATTTTTCTAAATATTCCCTTACAAAATCTCCAACATCTGGATCTAAACTAGCGGTTGGTTCGTCTAAAAAAAGTAATTTAGGTTTATTAATTAGAGACTTTGCAAGCGAAACTCTATTTTTCTGTCCTGATGATAGCTCTCCTGTATTTTTATCCAAAAATTTATTTAAATTAAGATCCTCAACCAATTCTTCAATTCTCTCAACTTTATTACTAACACCGTATAATCTAGCATAAACTTCAAGATTTTGTCTTACGGTAAGTTTTTTTGGTAATTCAACATAAGGTGAAGCAAAGTTCATTAAACTTAATAGATTAATTCTATTTTCTGAATTAAGTTTAATACCGTCTATAAAGATTTCACCACTAGTAGGCGTTATTAAACCAAGCATCATACCAATAGATGTAGTTTTACCACACCCATTTGGACCAAGAAGACCCAAAGTGTTATTTTTCTCTATCTCCAAGCTAATGTTATTTACAGCAATCGTAGATTTAAATTTTTTTACAAGATTTTTTACTTCTAATTTCATTTAAGATTTTGATGCACGTTGTATCCTATCATTAATAGCTACACCAGATCCAAGTTCAGGAATCTTGCTAATTTGAATTTTTTTATAACCTTTTATTTTTATTAGTCTAAAAATTTTATATAAATTTGAGGCAGCTTCATTCAAATCTAGATTTCTGCTTAAACTATAAAAATTTTTTTTATTTTTATATTTATTTCCTAAATATATAAAAGCACTTTTTCCATCATATTTTTTTTGATTGATTAAAACAGGTATTCCAGGTGAATAATGTTTTTTCATCATTCCTGGCGATTTAATTTTTTTACCTTTAATGCTATTTTTAATTTTTTTCTTTAATACTTTTTCAATTGTGTTCTTGCCAATAATTCCAGGTCGTAAAATTTTTGGAAAACCAGTTAAATCAATCACAGTTGACTCAATTCCAATTTTACACTTGCCACCATCTATAATCAGTTGAATTTTTTTTTTAAATTCATCAAAGACATCTTCAGCTTTTACTGGGCTTACATTTGTAGATTTATTAGCACTAGGCATTGCCAAAGGGAAATCAATTTCTTTTAATATAGTTCTTATAATTTTGTGTTTTGGAAATCTTACGGCAACTGTATTTAATTTAGCAGAGGCAAGAGGATGTATTTTTGAATTATATTTTTTTTTTAAAATAAATGTAATTGGACCTGGGCAAAAAAATTTGTATAGTTTTATAAAATTTTCATTAATTTCAATATCGTTCAATGCGTCTTTAAAATTATAATAATGTATAATTAATGGGTTTGATGATGGTCTTTCTTTCAATTTATATATTCTTTGAATTGAAATCTTTGAGTAGGCATTTCCACCCAAACCATAAACTGTTTCTGTGGGTAATCCAGCCACATTACTATTATTTAAATTTTTAATAGTTTTATTGAGAATTTTTTTGTTAAAAGCAAATATATTTGAATAGCTATTTTTCATAATGTAAATATTATTTGAATGATGAAAAATGAAAATATTCCAGCTGACATAAAAAGTAAATCATTAAAAGAGACTAGAGACGAAATAGATGTAATTTTAAGCAAATTAGAAAAACAAGAGACAAATTTAGACAGTTCAATTGAAGAATATAAGAGATTAATTTTACTTAACAAACATATAGACCAATTATTTAAAAAAAAAATTAGAGAAATTAAAAAAAAAAAAAATAATGATTAAAAAAAAATTAATAAAAAATGCAAATAAAGTAGATCAATTTTTAATCAAATACTTAAAAAATCAAAAAAAATCTTTGTTAATTAAACCAATGAAGTACGGAGTTATCTCTGGAGGAAAAAAAATTAGATCAACCATAATTTTTGATACAGGAAAATTATTTAAAATAAGTGAAAAAAAACTTATAAATATTTGCGCTGCAGTAGAATGTATTCATTCATACTCATTAATTCATGATGATTTGCCATGCATGGATAATGATGTGACAAGAAGAGGTAAGCCCTCAACGCATGTTAAATTTGGCGAGGCTTCTGCAGTGTTGGCAGGAAGCTCACTTCTTACATTGGCCTTTGAAATCGTTACTGATAAAAATTATTTACTTAAATCTGTAATGAAAAATGAAATTGTAAGATCTCTAGCAAATTGCTCTGGACACACTGGTATTGCTGGTGGTCAAGAACTTGATTTAAAATTTGAAAGAAAGAAGAAAAAAATTAATCAAATTATTGATATGCAGAAAAAAAAAACAGGAAAATTATTTAATTTTTGTTTATATGCTGTTGGAGTTGTAGCTAATAAATCTAATAGAGAAAAAAAATTCTTAAGCAATTTAGGAGAAGAGATAGGATTATTATTTCAACTTGCTGATGACTTTTTAGATAAAAAGGGATCTAAAAAGTTAGTTGGTAAACCAGTTAAAAAAGATAATAAAAAAGGAAAATCAACTTTACTAAATTTAATGGGAGAAAAAAAAGCCCATTTGTATGCAATTAAGTTAAAGAAAAAAATATTGCGTAATTTAGAAAAACATGGAAAAAAAGCGAAAGAATTAATTAGTACAATTGAATTTATTTTAGAAAGACAATTTTAATGGGTAGACTTATAAAACAAATAAATTTTCCTGCAGATTTAAGAAAATTTGGAAAAGATGATTTAAGACAAATTTCAGATGAACTAAGAGATGAACTAATAGATGTAGTTTCTGAGACAGGAGGACATTTGGGTGCTGGATTAGGAGTGGTAGAGTTAACTGTAGCTCTGCACTATGCGTTTGATACCCCTAAAGATAAATTAGTTTGGGACGTTAGTCATCAATGCTATCCGCATAAAATTATAACAGGCCGAAGAGACAGAATTAAAACACTTCGAAAGGGTGGAGGTTTATCTGGATTTACTAAAAGAGCAGAGAGCGAATACGATCCTTTTGGAGCAGCACACAGTTCAACCTCTATTTCATCAACGCTTGGCATGGCTGTTGCAAAAAAATTATCTAATAATAATAACAACGTAATAGCAGTTATTGGTGATGGTGCAATGAGTGCTGGAATGGCTTACGAAGCAATGAATAATGCTGGTGCATTAAAATCCAAATTAATTGTTGTTTTAAATGATAATGATATGTCTATCGCTAGGCCTGTTGGAGCTATGAGTAAATATTTAGCTAAACTTTTATCGGGCAAATTATATTTTAGTTTTAGAGAAACATTGAAAATGGTTATTTCTGCTTTTTCGAAAAGATTTAGTCAAAAAGCTGGTAGAGCAGAAGATTTATTAAGAAATATTGTAACTGGCGGAACATTATTTAGTGAACTAGGTTTTTATTATGTAGGACCGATTGATGGACATGATGTAGAAAATTTAGTTCAAATTTTTGAAAATGTTAAAAATTCAAATCATCAAGGACCTGTATTAATTCATGTTAGAACACAAAAAGGAAAAGGCTATAAACCTGCAGAAGATTCAGGGGATAAATATCATGGAGTATCTAAATTTAACGTCTCAACAGGTGAGCAAGCAAAATCAAAGTCTAATGTTCCCTCATATACAAAAGTTTTTGCTGAAACTTTAATAAAACATGCTGAACAAGATACAAAAATTATTGGTATTACAGGCGCAATGCCTTCAGGAACAGGCTTAAATCTGTTTGAAAAAAAATTCCCAGATAGAACTTTTGATGTAGGAATAGCCGAGCAGCATGCTGTTACTTTTGCGGCTGGATTAGCAACAGAAGGATACAAACCTTATGCAGCAATCTATTCTACTTTTCTTCAAAGAGCTTATGATCAAGTAGTTCACGATGTTGCTTTACAATCACTTCCAGTGAGATTTGCTATAGACCGTGCTGGACTCGTCGGTGCAGATGGGCCAACACATGCTGGTTCTTTTGATATTACTTATCTTTCAACTTTACCCAATTTTGTTGTTATGGCAGCGAGTGATGAAGCCGAACTTGTTAAAATGATCAATACTTCAGTTAACATTAACGATCGTCCTTCAGCTTTTAGATATCCTAGAGGAAATGGAATTGGAATTGAATTACCTTCAATCAAAGAAACTTTGGAAATTGGAAAAGGTAGAGTTATCAAAGAAGGAAAAAAAGCAGCTCTTATAAATTTTGGAACACGATTAGAGGAGTGCAAAAATGCTTCAGATAAACTTTTAAAAAAAGGAATTGATTGCACAATTATAGATGCACGATTTGCTAAACCTTTAGATGAAAAATTAATTATGGAAGCAGCTTCAAGTCACGAAGTATTAATAACTATTGAGGAGGGTTCTGTAGGTGGATTTGGATCTCACGTAATGCAACTTTTGTCTGATAGAGGAGTATTTGATAGAGGTTTAAAATTTAGATCTATGATTTTGCCAGATATTTTTATAGATCAAGACACACCTGAAAAAATGTACGAGATTGCAGGTCTAGATAGTTTATCTATAGCTAATAAAGTTGAAGAAACACTTAACTCAAATATAATTTTAGCTAAAAATAAAAATAAGATTTCTAATTAACCGCACTGCGCTCTGTGCATTAATAAATGATCAAGTAACACGCAGTTGATCATTGCTTCACCAATAGGTACTGCTCTAATTCCTACACATGGATCATGTCGTCCTTTAACTGAAATTTTTGTATTTTTACCTTTTTTATCAATAGTTTCTCTACTAGTTAAAATAGAAGAAGTTGGTTTCACTGCAAAAGAAGCAACAATATCTTGTCCAGTTGAAATTCCCCCAAGAATTCCACCAGCATGATTGGTTTTAAATTTTATTTTGCCTGAACTTTTTCTGATTTCATCAGAGTTCTCTTCACCGCTTAAGTATGCAGCATTCATACCTGAACCTATATTTACACCTTTAACTGCATTGATGCTCATTAATGCGGCTGAAATATCAGTATCAAGTTTCGAGTAAATAGGAGCTCCTAAGCCAACAGGAATACCCGTAGCTCTTAATTCAATTACAGCTCCACAAGATGATCCTGCTTTTCTTACAGCTAAAAGATATTTTTCCCAAAGTTTTACAGATTTTTTATCAGGACAGAAAAAAGGATTTTTTCTTATCTCAGCATTGTTCCAATTTGATTTATCACATGACATTAAACCCAATTGAGTGACAGCTCCAATAACATTAAATTTTTTACCAATAATTTTTTTCAAAACTATTCTGGCAACAGCACCTGCTGCAACTCTGCTTGCTGTCTCTCTAGCTGACTGACGGCCACCACCTCTAAAATCTCGAATGCCATATTTTTTAAAATAAGTAAAATCAGCATGTCCTGGTCTAAATTTATTTTTTATAGATTCGTAGTCTCTAGATTTTTTATCCTCATTATAGATAATAATTGAAATTGGCGTTCCAGTCGTTTTACCTTCAAAAACACCAGAGAGAATAATAGCTTTATCCGGTTCTTTTCTTTGAGTGGTAAATTTAGATTGTCCAGGTCTTCTTCTGTCCATATCTGTCTGAATATCTTTTTCCGATAAAGGAATATTTGGCGGACAACCATCTACCACACACCCTATAGCGGGACCGTGGGATTCTCCCCAAGTTGTAAATCTAAATATTTTTCCAAAAGTATTAAAAGACATAGATATTTAATGTATAGATTATTTTATTAAATATATGAATCAAAAAAATGGCAAAAATTCACTTGGTTTAGATAGCTGCTTTGAAGACTTGGATAATCCAATAGATTTATTCAAAAAATGGTTTGCTAAGGCTGAAGAGACTGAAATTAACGACCCAAACGCTGTCGCAGTAGCTACTGCAAATAAAGACAATCAACCTAATGTAAGAATGGTTTTACTAAAAGGCCTAAGCGAAAAAGGTTTTGTTTTTTATACCAACTTTAATAGTAAAAAGGGTGGCGAATTAAAAGAAAATCAAAAAGCTTCAATGTGTTTTCATTGGAAAAGTTTGAGACGCCAAGTAAGAATAATTGGAAAGGTAGAGGTAGTTTCTGCAAAAGAAGCTGACGATTATTATAATTCAAGACCTTATAAAAACCGTATTAGTGCATGGGCATCTTCTCAATCTTCAATTTTAGATAAAAGAGAAACTTTTTTAGAAAAAATTAAAGAGTTTGAAAAAAAATATCCTGATCAAAACAATGTTCCAAGACCACCACACTGGTCAGGCTGGAGAATTTTACCAGCTGAAATAGAGTTTTGGGTTGATGGAGAAGGCAGAATTCACGAGAGATTGAATTATAAAAATAAAAATGGAAAATGGGAAAAGGAACTGTTGTACCCTTAAAAAGACCTATTTAAACTAAAGCTAGTTAAGCTTTGCAATATTCTTTTATCTTCACTATCAGAAAAAATAGCTAGAGCATCATAAGACACATTAACAAAATACTCTGCTTTTTTTAAACTTGTCTCAACAGCTTTGTATTTATTAATTAACGCAAGTGTTTCACTAAAATCCTCTTCAGTTCTTTTTTCTTTCTTCATTATTTCAGTTAAAAACTCTTTTTCTTCTTCATTTCCTTTTTGAAAAATCGTTATTAAAGGCAAAGTAACTTTTCCCTCATAAAAATCTTTTCCTATTTGTTTGCCAAAAAATTTTTCTTTTGCATAATAATCAAGCGCATCATCTGCAATCTGAAAAGCCAAACCTAGGTTTCTTCCATAAGACTCTAAAGCCTTTTTTTCTTTATCATTACTTCCAGAGATGCAAGCACCTGTTTTTGTTGCAGCAGAAAATAATGCTGCTGTTTTTAAATTTATTATATCAATGTATGTCTCTTCTAAAAGATCAGCTTCACCTTTATGTTGAAGTTGAAGAACTTCACCCTGAGCAATTTTTGCAGAAGTAGAGGATAAAAGTTGCAAAACTTCTAAATCACCATCTTGAACCATGATTTCAAAGCATCTACTCAAAAGATAATCACCAACTAAAATTGATGATTGGTTACCCCAAATTGAATTTGTAGTTTTAACTCCTCTTCTTAAAGAACTCTCATCAATTACATCATCGTGTAATAATGTTGCTGAATGAATTAGCTCTACACAAGCCGCAAGATTAATGTCTCTATTGTCTTCTTTGTAGCCAGTCAATTTTGCAGACTCTAAAGTTAATAAAGCTCTTAATCTTTTTCCTCCAGATTTAAGATGATGATCGCTCATCTTTTCAATTAAATCGACTTCACTTTTTAATCTTTGCTCAATTAAATCTTCAACTTTTTGAAGCTTATTTCCAAGCAAGTTTTTAAGCTCTAAGTAAGCAGAGTTGGCCGATTTTTTTAGTGGTATTACTGATCCCATAAGCTTTATTTATAATTGATTTTTCCAATAATAAATTTTTAATTGGAAACGCGGTGACGCACCTATAATTCAACTATAAGTAGCGTAATTTAATATTAAAATTTAATTTTTTACTGTTATAAGAGTTAGAAAGTTCATCTAAATTATGTTTTCAATTTTTAAAAAGAAAAAAGTAGTACCTCATGTAAGACTAACCGGAGTAATTGGCTCTGCAGGTCGATTTAACAAAGGTATAGATCTAGCGGGTCAAAGAGATATTTTAAAAAAAGCATTTTCTTTTAAGAAAATTACACATGTTGCAGTATCAATAAATTCACCTGGAGGATCCCCAGTTCAATCTCATTTGATCTATAGTTACATCAGACAATTAGCTGAGAAAAGCAAAGTTAAAGTAATTATATTTGCCGAAGATGTTGCCGCATCAGGTGGTTATTTGATTTCATGCGCAGGTGATGAAATTTATGCGAATTCAAGTTCAATCATAGGTTCAATTGGAGTTATTTCTGCTTCATTTGGATTTAAAGATTTAATAAAAAAAATTGGTATTGAGAGAAGAGTTTATACTGCAGGAAAAAATAAAAGTACTTTAGATCCTTTTGTGGATGAAAAAGAAGAGGATGTTAAAAGATTAAAAAGTATTCAATTAGAATTACACGCTGATTTTATCAAAGTTGTTGAAACAAGTAGAGGTTCTAAACTTAAAGATCCTGAAAAAAATAATATTTTTACTGGTGAATTTTGGACAGGTAAATCAGCATTAGATCTTGGATTAATTGACGGTATAGGAAACGCTGATCAAATTTTAAAAGAAAAATTTGGTGATAAAGTTATTATTAAAAACTTTGAAAAACCAAAAGGATTTATTGCAAGAAAACTATCTTCTTCAATCACAGATCCCGTTGATAGACTAGCCAATATTATAGAAGAAAAATCGATGTGGCAAAAATTTGGTTTGTAAATGCCAACAAAAAAAAAAGTTAAAACAAAAGCCTCAAAAAAATTAAACTTTTTATCATTTCAAGATATTATAATGAACTTACAAAAGTTTTGGGGAAAGAATGGATGTGTAATATTACAACCTTATGACTTAGAAGTTGGAGCAGGAACTTTTCATCCTGCAACAACTTTAAGATCTCTTGGCCCTAAACCCTGGAAGGCTGCATACGTTCAACCATCGAGAAGACCAACTGATGGAAGATATGGAGAAAATCCAAATCGTTTACAACACTATTATCAATTTCAAGTTATAATAAAACCATCGCCAAAAAATATAAAACAACTCTACTTAAAAAGTTTAGCAACGATTGGCATTGATGTAAAAAATCATGATATCCGATTTGTTGAAGATGATTGGGAAAGTCCAACTTTAGGTGCAGCAGGATTAGGCTGGGAAGTTTGGTGTGATGGAATGGAGATTACACAATTCACATACTTTCAACAAATGACAGGAATAGAATGTAAACCGGTACCTGTAGAAATAACTTATGGTCTAGAAAGATTATGCATGTTCGTCCAAGGCAAAAACAATGTCTTTGATTTAGATTGGAACGATGAAGGAATTAAATATAAGGAAGTTTTTTTTCAAGCTGAAAAAGAGTTTTCAGCTTATAACTTTGAATTTGCAAATACAGACACTTTATTAAAAAATTTTGAAAGCACGGAAATGGAATGTAAGTCTTTACTTGAAAAAAAACTTTCACTTCCAGCTTACGATCAATGTTTAAAAGCTAGTCATATATTTAATTTATTAGATGCCCGTGGAGTTATTGGTGTTGCAGAAAGAACGGGTTACATAACTAGAATTCGAGAACTTGCAAAAGGTTGTGGCGCACTATGGTTAAGTACGCAAAGTTAGATTATGGCAGAACTTTTATTGGAACTTTATAGTGAAGAAATTCCTCCTCAATTACAAATTGGAGCAAGAAATCAACTAAAAGAATTTGTTGAAAAACCACTTAAAGAAGACAATATAAAGTATAAAGATTTATTAGTTTATTCTTCACCCACTAGATTAACGTTACTTATTAAGGACTTAGCAGAAAAAATTAAAATTGAAGCTAAAGAAGTTAAAGGGCCCAAGGTAGGTTCTCCTGATCAGGTTTTACAAGGTTTTATAAAAGCAAAAAATGTTTCAGAAAAAGATTTAATTGAAAAAGAAACTGAAAAAGGAAAGTTTTACTTTATTAAAACGCAGCCTCAGTTAATTTTAGTTGAAGATTTATTAGTTAAAATAATTCCAAAAGCAATTAGCTCAATTAATTGGAAAAAATCAATGAAATGGTCAGACCATAGTTTGATGTGGGGAAGACCCTTGAGATCAATCTTTGCCAGATTTAATAATAAGAAACTTTTATTTAAATTTGATCATTTAGAGACAACAGATGAAATTATAATTGAACAAGATTTAACTATTAAAACTAGAAAAATTAAAGATTTTAAAGATTATTTAAGCTTTCTTAAAAGTAATAAAATTATTGTTAATCATCAGGAAAGAGAAGAGATTATTTTAAAAAAAATAAATTCATTCTCACAATCCAAACAATATAAAGAGCACCTAAATCCTAAACTTTTAGAGGAAGTTGTTAATATTGTAGAAGATCCAAATTTACTTCACGTTAGTTTTAACAAAGATTATCTAAAGATTCCCCAAGAAATAATAATCTCCACTTTAGAAAAACATCAAAGATATTTTCCAATTTTTGATAGCAGAGATCGGTTAACAAATTATTTCTTTGTCGTAGCTAATAAAAAAGATGAAAAAAAACTCATTACACAAGGCAATAAAAGAGTTGTAGAAGCAAGGTTAGCTGACGCTAAATTCTTTTGGGATAAAGATAGATCTAAAAATTTAATTAAACAAATCGCTAATCTTAAATCTGTTACGTTTTATGAAAAACTTGGAACAATTTACGATAAGACACAGCGACTAAGACAATTGGCAGGACTACTCTCTGATGATTTAAATATTAACAAAGAAAAGGTTCAAGTTGCAGCATCTATATCAAAATCTGATTTATGTTCTGATTTAGTTGGAGAGTACCCTGAACTTCAAGGTGTAATGGGAAAATATTTTGCTTTAGCACAAGGATTTGAAGAAGACGTTGCTAACTCAGTTAGCGATCATTATTTACCTACAGGTCTAACTTCAGTGTTGCCAAAGAAACCTTTTAGTTATTCAATTTCAATTGTAGACAAAATAGACACCTTAGTTGGTTTCTTCGTTATCGATGAAAAACCTACGAGTTCTAAAGATCCATTTGCACTACGACGTGCAGCAATAGGATTATTACGAATAATAATTGAAAATAAATTATCATTTAAGCTTAGAGATTTAATTAATTACGCCATAAGATTATATCAAGAACAAGGTGTTAAAATAATTAACGAAAAAACAGAACAACAAGTTCTTGAATTTATTAAAGAGAGAATGAGAAATGTTTTAAAATTAAAAAATATAAAACCAGATATCATCGAAGCTTCTGTCAGCTCTCATGCAGGAGATAATTTTTTAGCACTTTATGCAAAAACAATTTTAATGAACAAGTATAAGAATAAAGGCATTGGCCTTAATGCAATTAGTTCTTACAAAAGAGCTTCAAATATTCTGGACAAGGCTGGAAAAGGAATCACAGGCAGGCCAGACGCTGTATTATTTAGAAAAGAAGAAGAAAAAATACTTCATGAAAAAATTAACGAAATAAGAAAAGCCTTTACCGTTAAAGATGATAATAAAGACTACGAAAACTTGTTGATAAGGCTATCAGAAACTAAAGAATCTACAGATAATTTTTTTGACAACGTCGTAGTAAATGATGAAAATCAAGATATTAAAAATAATCGATTAGAGCTGTTAAAATTGTTTTGCAACACTTTTGATAACTTTATTGATTTTTCAAAATTAGAAGGTCTGTAATGGCAAAAGTAGTATTTAGTTTTGATGATAAATCTGCAAAAAAATTAAAGAATAAAAAAAATATTCTAGGAGGCAAGGGAGCTAATCTCGGAGAGATGGGCAGACTAGGTTTACCTGTCCCCCCAGGATTCACTATTACAACAGAAGTTTGCGATCTTTTTTATAAAAATAAAAAAAAATTACCTCAAAAAGTAATTAAAAATATCGAGGCAGAATTAAAAAATATTGAAAAGAAAACTAAAAAGAAATTTGGTGATCTTAAAAATCCATTACTAGTATCAGTTAGATCAGGAGCAAGAATTTCAATGCCCGGGATGATGGATACTATTTTAAATTTAGGTTTAAACGATAAAACTGTTGAAGCGTTAAAGAAGAGGACTTCAAATGGAAGATTTGCCAAAGACAGTTATAGAAGATTTATTCAGATGTATAGTAATGTGGTTCTTAACGTTGAAGGTCACTTGTTCGAAGAGTTAATAGATAATTATAAATTAACCAAAGGAGTTCTATTAGACACTGACCTAGATGAAAGTGATTGGGATGGATTAATTACTAATTTTAAAGAACTAGTTAAGAAAGAAAAAAAAATTAATTTTCCGCAGGACGTAAAAGAACAGTTGCTAGGAGCAATTAATGCAGTATTTTTATCTTGGGATAGTCAAAGAGCAAAAACTTATAGAAAGTTAAACCAAATACCAGACCACTGGGGCACAGCAGTAAATGTTCAAGCCATGGTGTTTGGTAATATGGGTAACGATTGTTCAACAGGAGTTGCGTTTACTAGAAATCCATCTACAGGGGACAATTCTTTCTTTGGAGAATTTTTAATTAATGCTCAAGGTGAAGACGTTGTAGCAGGCACAAGAACACCTCAATACATAACCAAAAAAGCAAAACAGGATGCTGGCTCAAAAGACCAATCAATGGAAGAAGCTATGCCAAAAGTTTACAAAGAATTAGCCAAAGTATTTCTTAAATTAGAAAAACATTACAAAGACATGCAAGACATCGAGTTTACAGTTGAAAATAATAAACTTTGGATGCTGCAAACAAGATCAGGTAAACGAACTGCGAAAGCCGCAATTAAAATTGCAGTTGATATGGTAAAAGAAAAATTAATATCAAAAAAAGAGGCAATACTAAGAATAGATCCAAATACATTAGATACATTATTACACCCAACTTTAGACGATAAAGTTAAGAAAGAAATTATCGCATCAGGACTTCCAGCATCACCAGGAGCGGCCAGTGGTAAAGTTGTTTTCTCAGCTGATGAAGCCGAAAGATTAAATGGAATGATGCAAGATACTATTCTGGTTCGGTTAGAAACTTCGCCTGAAGATATTCACGGTATGCATGCAGCAAAAGGAATTTTAACAGCAAGAGGAGGAATGACAAGTCATGCTGCTGTTGTAGCAAGAGGAATGGGAAGACCGTGTGTGTCTGGATCAAGTGAAATTACAATTGATTATGAAAGCAAACAATTTAAAGCAGGTGAAGAAATTATAAAAGAAGGTGATATCATAACTATCGATGGCGGTAGCGGAAAAGTTATGAAAGGGTTGGTGCCAACAGTTCAGCCAGAAATTTCTGGATATTTTTCTACAATTATGAAATGGGCTGATGAATTTAGAAAATTAAAAGTCAGAACCAATGCTGAGACAGAAACTGATAGTAAAACAGCAAGAGAATTTGGCGCAGAGGGAATAGGTTTATGTCGAACGGAACATATGTTTTTTGATGAAGAAAGAATTTTATCTGTAAGACAAATGATTTTATCAAGATCTAAAGAAGATAGAGATAGTGCTTTAGAAAAATTATTACCACATCAAAAAGATGATTTTAAAAAAATATTTAATGTTATGTCAGGATTACCTGTTACTGTTAGATTACTTGATCCTCCTTTACATGAATTTTTACCAAAAACAGATAAAGATATAGATGAAGTTGCTAGATCACTAAATTTAGCTGCTAAAGAAGTTAAAGATAGAATTGCTGAACTACATGAAGAAAATCCTATGCTAGGTCATAGAGGATGTAGACTTGGTATTTCTTTTCCTGAAATTTATGAAATGCAATGTGAAGCAATTTTCAAAGCTTTAATCGAACTTAAGAAATCAAAAATCAAATCAGCTTTCGTTGAGATCATGATACCTCTCGTTTCAACAGATACTGAATTAAAAATCTTAAGAGAATTAGTAAATAGAACAGCTAAAAAAATTGAAACAGAAAATAAGATTAAATTAGACTACATGGTTGGAACTATGATTGAACTTCCAAGAGCTGCCTTACAGGCTAAATTAATTTCTAAGCACGCTGATTTTTTTAGTTTCGGAACAAACGATTTAACACAAACTACATTAGGAATAAGCCGGGACGACTCTGGTAAGTTTTTAAATGATTATATTGATAATAAAATATTTGATGTTGATCCATTTGTAAGCATTGATCAAAGTGGAGTAGGTGAACTGGTTGAACTCGCTTCTACAAGAGGAAGAAAAGTTAATAAGAAACTTAAATTAGGCATCTGCGGTGAGCATGGTGGAGATCCTAAAAGCATAGATTTCTGTTCTAGAACAGGACTAGATTATGTGTCCTGTTCTCCATTTCGAGTCCCTGTCGCTAGATTAGCTGCAGCACAGGCTGAATTGAGAAAATAATTATAAAATATTTTAAAAAAATTTAATTCGTCTTTAAATTATTAAATTTCAATACTTCTGTTGCAACTTTGAGTTGATAATCAAAATTCATTCTGGGTTTTAATTTACAATTTATGCAATTTCACCTAGATTGAACACTCCTAAGATTTAAAAAAAAAAAGTAAGGAAATTACATGGGATATAGGTGAATCTATTAAGGTTAGTTTCAACATACTTTATTATAGCTTTTCTTAGCATAGGATCTCCTTCTGCTTATTTATTTGCGGATATTGCACCTAATACACTACCAACTGGCGGAAATATTGTTAGTGGAAATATAACTATTTCTACTCCAGAAGTTGGAAAAATGGATGTTAATCAAACATCTAATCAAGGAATAATTAATTGGGATACTTTCAATGTGGGTTCAAGTGCGGCAGTCCATTTCAATCAGCCTGGTATTAAATCAAGTGTTTTAAATAATGTATTAAGTGGAACCTCTATAATTAATGGCTCAATATTCTCTAATGGTAGATTAATTTTTGTTAACCCTACTGGAATATTAACCGGACCTACTTCTGCAATCAGATCAGAAGGAGCTATTTTATCTACTTTAAAAATTACAAACAATAATTTTCTTAATAATAATTATTCTTTTACAACAAATTCATCATCTAACATAACAACACAAGGAAAAATTAATGGTGAGTATGTTGCTTTACTTTCACCTACTATTACAAATAAGGGAACTATAACTACAAATGTTGCAACAGCTTTAGCAGCTGGTGATGACATTAGATTAAGTATTAGTGATAGCAATCTTTTAACAGTTGCTGTTAACCCATCTAAAATTAAAACTTCCATTAAGAATGAGGGTAATATTAAAACACAAAATGGTATCGTAACTTTAAAAACAGATGTCGCTCAATCGGTTGTTGATGATGTAATTAAAACTGAAAATGCTAAAGCAAATGGCTTAGTAACAGAAAACGGAGTTGTTAAACTGGTTACAAACTCTGGAACAATAAAAGCAAAAGAAATTGAAATAGACGCTGGAGCTAAAGGTGCTTCTGAAATTTCAGGAACATTAAATTCTAATTCAGAAACTGAAAAAGGCGGAAACATAGAAGTTACTGCAAAAGAAATTGATATCAATGCCGCAACAATATCAGCTGATGGTAAAACAGGTGGTGGAGAAATCTTATTAGGTGGTGATTGGCAAGGTTCAGGAGATTTATTACAAGCAACTTATATAAATATTGATGATGCAACAACTATCTCTGCTGATGCTTTACAAAGTGGAAGTGGTGGTAAAATTGTTGCTTGGACGAATATTAAAGACTTAAATTCAAACACAATAGTTAACGGAATATTAACAGCAAAGGGCATTGATGGTGCTGGAGGACTAATTGAAACTTCGGGAGCATCTATTAATACAGATGGTATTAGAGTTAATGCCGGCTCAACAAGTGGACCAAGTGGTTTATGGTTGATAGACCCATATGATTACACAATAAATTCTTCAGCAGCCACTAACATAACTAACGCTCTAAATGCTGGCACAAACGTAACAATTCAAACTTCAGCTAACAGTTCATCTTTTGGTTCTGGAGGATCTAGTTCTGGAAATGGAGATATTACAATTACATCTAATATCGGAACTACAGCTGGTAGCGCTACATCAAGCACTTTAACTTTAGAAGCAGCAAGACACATAGTTTCAAATTCTGGAGTAACTATTGGTGATGGTGGTTCGCACTCCTTAAGTTTAGCTTTTACTGCTGGAGGAAATATTACTTTTAATGGTGCCGTTGATGTTGCTGGCTCAATTAGTTTAACAACAACAAGTTATTCATCCAGCTCAACACAGAGTTTCAGTTATACTGGTTCCGTACAAAATTGGGTAGTGCCAACTGGCGTCAATTCTATAACTGTTGATGGCTATGGAGCTGGGGGTGGCTATGGATACAGTGACCCTGGTCAACCAGGTAAAGGTGGAAGAGTACAAGCTACATTATCTACAACAGCTGGAGAGACACTAAAAATTTATATTGGTGAACAAGGAGGAAACTCAACTCAAAATCCAGGAACTGGAGCGGCAGGAAAATGGGTAAGAGGCGATGCCGAAGGTGGTTTTAATGGAGGAGGAGACGCTAGAGGAACTCACTATTCAGCTGGCGGTGGTGGTGGAGCTACAGATATTAGACAAGGTGGTAATTCACTTTCAAATAGAATTTATGTTGCCGGTGGCGGTGGTGGACAAGGAGCTCAAAGAAGAGGAAGTGCAGGTGGTGGAAATGGTGGTCACGGTGGAGGAACGACTGGACAATCAGGATCTACCGGCGGAGGTGGAGGTGCCTCTGGTGGTGGAGGAGGAACTGCTAGTGCAGGAGGTTCAGCCTCAAGTCAAAATAACGGAACAGCTGCTACCGCAGGATCTTTAGGTCAAGGTGGTCATGGAGCATCAAACCAACGTGAAGGCGGTGGTGGAGGAGGAGGTTACTATGGCGGTGGCGGTGGTGGATCACACTCAGGCGCAGGTGGTGGTGGTGGTGGAGGTGGTTCGTCTTACACAGTCGGAACAGCTTCAAACGTAACTCATACAAGAGGTTATGCATCTGCTACAGGAAACGGCTCTTTATCAATTACTTATACCGGTTCAGCTATCGGTGCAATTACAATCAACCAAGGTATAGCTAGTGGAGGTAATACAACTGTTTCAACTCAAGGAGCTTTAACAGTAAAAGAATCTTCTAGTGCAAAATTTGGAACAATAACTGCAGCATCTATTTCAATGAACAATTCTAATGTTAACGTTTTTGTAAATAATTCTCCAACTGTTTCGGGAGCATCTACTTTTGATAATACGGGACAACTATGGTTGAAAAATGGAGGAACTTTTACAGGTGGGCTTACAGTATCAAATGATGGAAACTTTTATGCTAACGGAACTATAGCATCTACTGATAATGCCATTACTTTAAAATATTTTAGAAATTGTGTATCAGGAATCAGCTGTGGTGGATTAACTGTAAACTCTGGTGGTGGAGCAATTACATTGGCAGGAGGTTACACTTGGCACAATAGATCTCTAACAGTTAGGTCTCAAGGAGGTTCAACTAATACTATTACGGATACAGGAAGTTACAATTCTGGACAATTTGGAAATATTAAAATGTATGCTGATGGAAATATTTCTTTATCAGGAACACTAGATGTTAGTAATAGGGGAGCGGATTTATATATTGAAACTGATGGTATATTAAACATGAATAATAGCGCTGTTTTACAAAATGATTATTATAATGAAAAAATCGAAGTTAGAGCAAACGGATTAATAAACCCTGGAAGAATTGAAGTAGGAAGAAGGTATCATAGTGCCCCTGGAACTTTTACTCTAAGGCCAATATCCAACTCAGCTAGTATAGAATTTTCACCAACTAATGACGCTTCAATATCTACAGATGTCTGGTACGATAGCGACTTAGCAATTGAAACACATCGTTATAGTTCAGGACCATATACGGGTGCAGCATTTAATTTAGGGCACGGCTCCCACTCTGGAGACATTCAAATGAAAGCTTACGATCAAAAAGTAAGACTTACAGCTAATACTTCAGGAACAGTTAAATTAAATGGCGACTTAGGTGGAAGTAATTTAATTAGTTTAAATATTCCAAGAGGTTCAGTAACAATGTCAGGTGTAACCGTTGCAACTAAAGCTGCTGACTCATTCGCATCAAATCAAACATATTCGACCGTAACTGTTTCTGGCAACTCTGCAATCACAACTTCAGGCGGTTCACCAACGGTTACAATGGGAGGTCTATTAGGTTCTGCAAACCTATCTTCTAATACAAATATGACAATTGGATCAGCAAACACTAATGGAATATTCTCTGGTGTATTAAGTGGGGCAATGAAACTTACAGTAACTGGAACAGGAGTGTTTGAGCCTACAGCTACCAACACTTACACTGGTGGAACAGTAATTGATGGAGGTAAAATTGCAGCTAGGACAGATAGAAACTTTGGTGCTAATCCTTCATCGGATGACCCAGATAACGTCTTATTAAGGAACACTGGAACTATTTATTTTGGATCAGTTAATTCAAGCAACTCTCTAGGCCATGTTAACTTTGGATATAATAATAATAGAGGGATTTATTTAGAGTCAGGACAACATAATTTTATTGATGGTAGCGGAGGCAATGGAAGAAATAAAATTTATTCTGTTATCAGCGGAGTTGGTGGAGTTACTTATGGAAAAGTAGGTAACAAAACAATGACAATCTATTCAGCTAATACTTATACGGGAGATACAAGATTTAATTACACAACAGGATCAAATAATGGAGTTCATATTGCAAATGCTGATGCATGGAAATATTCAACTGTTTATCTCAATAGTACAAGAACAGATGTTAGAAAAGGTTGGACAGTAGTTTCAGGAGGTTCCATTAATTTTGGTGGTCTTGCAGGTGATGCTACAAATTGGAGATGGCAAAATAAAAAAGTAACATTTGGTTATAATAATCAAGATACCACTTTTTCTGGATCTATTTCTCGATATAATAACAGTGGATATGATTTAGTAAAAGTTGGAACTGGAACAACAACTTTTTCAAACACAAACACTAATGCTAACCAAGATGATAATAACGGAATTGATATTCAAGCAGGTAAAGTTAAATTAGCAGGAAATTGGGGAAGAAGTAACGACTCTAACGGTAATTTTAAAATTGCAACTGGCGCAACTTTAGAAATTGACTCATCTATAAGCAATACATTTGATGGAGTGTTATCGGGGGCTGGTACATTAATTCTTGGTGGAACTGGTACACAAGATTTTGCGGGAAATAATACATTTACAGGCACAATCAATATTGCTGATGGTGGAATAAAAGCTTCTCACGCAAATGCTTTAGGAGCAACTCCAGTAATAACTTCCGCTGGAGGTAGAATTTCAACAGCTTCAAGTATTACTTTACCCTCCTTAACGGTTACTGGTAATGTTCAATTAGATTCTGGAATTACCACCACAGGTGCGCAACTTTATAATAATAATGTATTGGTAGCAGCGGGATCCAGAGCCACTCCAGTAGAATTTACCACCACCAATTCTGATATTACCTTCAAAGGAACCTTAAAAGGTCAAGGTAATGCCAAAAACAGATCCATTACCATCAATGCTGGAACCGGAGACTTGGAGTTTGGAAATAGAGTTGGCTATGCATTTAATGGAGAAACTTTTAATGCAAGCAATACCGCAGACAGTTTTTACAAAATGATTATGACGGCAGCTACCACAACAATTAAAGCTGACGTGATGACTTACGAAGAGCAAACGTATAATTCTGATATTGTCATTGGAAGCACAGGATCGAACGGAACCACTAGAACATTGTTATCCATGGACCCTAAAGTAATAATTAATGGAACAGTTAATGATACGGTTGCTAATACCCATACCTTAGTTGCAAAAGCAGTTGCGGTAAGAAGAGATGGAATTACTCCTGGAACTCCGAACGTGACTTTCAATGGAACCATTGGACGAACTGCTAAGTTAGCAGGTTATTCTGGAGTGACTGGTTATCAGGTCGTTTCCACCAACTATGGAACGATTGATACCGATACTAGCTTTGGATCAGTTACAGGAGGAACCCAGATTAATGGAGTAGTAGCATCCAGAGGAAGTTCACAAAGAAAAGTAAAAGCTGAAAAATCTGCCAATCAAATTTCAAGACAAGGACAACAAACTGCTTTTAATGCAGGAAAAAACTTAATCACAAAATTATTTGGCGGTGGCCAAACGGGAGGTACGAGAACATTCCAAAAAGCCATTGAGGTTAAGACACCTGGAGATGTAGGATTTGGGGGAGACGCACCAACAGCAAAATCACAACAAGGGATTTTCAGTTCCACTAATGAAAGAGCTAATACTTCTAAACCTAGAAGTATCAAAGAATTATTTAGAGACGATGTTGGTAAGCCAAAAAGTCGAGACAATTCTAATAAGCAGAAAAGTCGAGATAATTCTAACAGCCCCAACATTTTAGAAGATGATGAGGAACAAAACTTAGCTAGTGAAAATGAACCATCTAATTAAATTACTTTTATTTATTAGGCCAAGATTTAGAATCAAAAAATAATGAGCAGATTGCTAAAAAAACCGAACCATCAGAATACGC
>ENA-OWPI01001915-OWPI01001915.1-marine-metagenome-genome-assembly--contig:-NODE-1915-length-21189-cov-2.837438_pt1 | contig 21189 bp, 12 predicted proteins | sample MGYA00238138_ERZ651775 | MGnify/ENA primary metagenome ERZ651775 (study PRJEB26906, sample SAMN06265043) | marine metagenome | isolation source: Helgoland LTER site | place: Germany:Helgoland, sampling...
GAGAGGGAACACACTGGATTTTTCCCAGCTCTTCCACGAGTCAGTATCCTCGTCATCCGAATCGACTGGCTTTTCTTCAGCTTTTGCGAACGTGATATTTCCATACCAGTCACGATAAAGGGGTCTATAATCGAACTGTTTTTCTATAACATTTTGTCGGCAGCATATATAGTAGAGTAACCGGAGCCAAAAGTCCTTCAGAGCTATTGTCATAACCGCCGGATCGAGCAAGGCTCGCTTACAGAGTAGTCGAATGTTCAATAGATCGTATGCGAAGCGGTAGGGGCTGGATTGGGGTACATGGGGTAGTGGAGGGAAAAGGAACGAAACAATTGTGCTCAGATTCGGGCAGTTTAGAAACAAATTTTGAGGCGATACATCAGGAATGGTCCCGATTGTTTCTGTTATTGTCTTCGTACTGCGTGCACTTGCAGTATCGGTCGGGGAAAGAGACATGAGTTGATGATGATCAATGTGGTTTGGTGACCCCAAGAGAAGAGATAGGGGAGGGCTTTCCACAGCTGAATGTAACCCACGTTTTTGTAGGTAACTCGGCTTGTCTCGCCCTTGGTTGAGTCTTGAGTCTTGCGTTCTTTTTGTTACGTGGATGCTCTTCAATTTTACAAGGGAACAAGGATTGAAAAAATTTGAAGACAAAGAAATGCGATCCAAGGACAGCATTCACCCCAAAAACCGCTGATCCCTGTTCGCTGCCCATTTTATCGTCATCTAGAGTCTGTTTGACGTGTTATTTAACCGCAGATTTGAACCCCTGTAACAAATCAACCTCTTCTGCCTCGCCAACGTGCCACCTATTTCGATTGAAAAGAATCGTAACGGGAAGAATCGTAAGGGGAAGAATCGTAACGGGCCCATGTACTGTTACCTTGTCAAAAGCTACTCTCCCAATGGGGAGGAGAGTTATGCTGGCGGTCTTGAGGTTTGCTCGTCGCCCTCCGAATTGCGGGGGGGGAGCAACTATCCTGGGGAACCCAATCAATCACGCCCAATCCTCCCTCCCCGCTCACTTCTCCTGTCCCCTACCCCTCCTAGCAACTTGCGCACCAGTACTGACTACCTTCCCATTTTAAATCCACCCACGGGGAAAGTGATGGGATGGTGTTCGTACCATCCCCCAAATAAGGACACCGAAATAGCCAAGGACGAGACGTCGGGGGGGACGAATAGGTTGGAAATGGAAATTGTTTCCACCGGCGGTACCAGTGAGGACGGAAGGGTTAATCCGAGTAAACTGACCTGCCGGATCTGCAGGGAGAATATTCTCGAGGGTGATCCTGGGGTTGCTGTTGGTGGGGTTATGGAGGAGATCAGCATGAATTCTTTGGCTCCTGGCGCTGGCACTGGCACTGGCACTGGCACTGGCACTGGCAACGTTGACAACATCAGCATCAACGTTGACAACAATTCAAACGATATTGGCAATGATAAAAATGCCAGCGGTGACAACAATGACAACAATGACAACAGCAGTGAATCTTTATCCTGTGGAAGTGAACAACAGGGGCAAAAAAAGCAACAACAAAGGCAACAACTGAAAGACCTCTCATACCTCCCATACCTCCTAAACCCAATGACATCCCCCTGCTCCTGCGCCGGAACGATTGGGTACGTGCACCGGATTTGCGTGTCAGAATGGCGGCTCCGTTCTCGGCACCCGATGGCCGCCAACGGCAAGAACTGTGAAACATGTGGTACTGCTTATGTACTCCCCCCTCTCCCTCCTCCTCCAACTGTAGACAACGACAACAATGCCCTACCCGAAGGCATCGCCGGTCCGATGGGAGGAGGAGGCGTGCAAAACTGGCTGGACGCCATGCCTCCTCACGTGCTCAGGGCACTCCGATCCCCGCTTCCCCTTTGGTCGCTTCTTTCCCACCCCCTCCGCTCCCGCTACCTCCGCCCGATCCTCCCCGTGGTTCTATCCCCGCTGTTCTCCCTGTACACCCGCGGGCGCCGCGTGCTTAAGAAACGAGGCGTCTCCCGCCGCCGCTGGTCTTGCAGCCTCTGCGGACGGCGCGCGCGCTGGAAGTGCGTCAGGTGCCTCAGGAGCTACTACTGCAGCAGGGAGTGCCAGAACGTCGACTGGCACCTGCAGCACAAGTACCTCTGCTACAAACCCTCCAGGCTTGCCGTCAGTGTTTTGGTGTACTTTTTGGCGCTGCTATTGTCGTTCCCCGAACATTTTCGGCCGTCGAAGGAGATGCCACTCACGGTGTCTTTGCTGGTGTCCTCTCCGATACTTTTTTCTGGGGTTGGTACCTTGTTTGGGAAGACCTTGTCGGTTGTGAGGAAGGCGGGAGGGGGAGATTGGAGAGGAAGAATACCAGAGGTGGCCGTAACCATCGCAACGGGAATCATTCTCAAGATGTTGAGAGATGTTGGGAGGGTTTATTTTATTTCGGGAATCGGTAGCGACGCCGCTAAGGGCGTGTGCTGGGATGGCGGAGAAGGAGAAGGAGATTCACTGGAAACTGTGAGAAGGGCGAGGGATTTCGTGTTGAATTCTGTTGCCAATGATAATGTCGCTGGGTGGGGAGAGTGTAGGTGGGAATTGTTTTTTCTGAGCCTCTTCCTCTTGTCTTGGTTCGTTGTGATCTCGGGAGGCATCTTGGAGAGGAATATGCTGGCAACGAATGGTAGGAATGCTCCCAGGGCGGAAAGAAGGGGAAACGATTTTGCTGAAAATCCAGAGGAGAGGAGGGAGAGGAGGAGGAGGAGGGAAGAAGAAAGGCTCAGAAGACGGGTCAGGGAAGCTGGTGGAAATAATAACAACGAAGACTTGCAGTAATGAAGATAAAAAGAGTAGTTTCGTACTAACAAAGGTATGCTTGCCTCATGCGTCTCTTATCACTACAATATTTTTCCAAAAAGTTTTTTTTCCGGCCTCCACCTCACAATTTGAGCCAGACACCACTGGTACACTTGAAGCCACTCCCAAATGCAACCTGCATAATGCGATGTCCTGGGCGGAGAGGGTTGCTTTTCTGTTGGCTTCTTATGTAGTCCAGCTCATACCAGATCGATGACGAGGATGTGTTGCCATAGTTGAGCAGCGCCATCCTGGACGCCTCCGTGTGGAACTTTTGAAGCTGAAGGTTCTTCTCGATCCCATCGATGACAGCCCGACCCCCTGCGTGTATACAAAAGTGCTGGATACCGCGCTTGAAGTCCGGTACATACACTTTGACACGACGATTGCTGCCGATGAGGCGAAGGAACTTCTTGGCAATAATCGACAAGGCCACGGGAATCTGTTCCGTAAGGGGGAGGACGTACGGGCCAAGGGTTGTGAGGTTCTTCTCCATGCAGTGGCCGGCGACCTTGACGATTTCTTTGCTCAAGGTAACACCCCTGTTCCCCTCCTGGTCCTGAGTCTCATACACACACTCATAGTCTTTCGAGGTGTTGCCCTGGACTCTGACAGTATTGAGGAGTTTGAACTGGGCACGACGCCCGTCTGTCCACTTATTGGATAAAATCATGGCAGCGCCACCGCACCGGAAGAGTGTGTTCTGAAGGAGGTAGCCGCGCTCATTTCCGTGATACAAGTTGGGAGTGATTACCTCTGTGGAGACAACTAATGCATTGGCCCCGGACTCACGCTTCTGGAGGAGTTTCTTTGCCAGGTCGATGCTGATCAGGGAAGCTGAGCAACCCATACCAGACAGATTGTAGGACTCAATGCTTTGCTTCATGCCGAAATTGCTCACCACCATTGCACAGAGGGAAGGAGTCGGGCTGAAGAGACTACAGTTGATGACCAAAATGTCGATATCTGTGGGCTTCAAGTTGGTCTTTTTAAGCGCCTTTGACACAACATCGTTGATCACGAACTCGGCCTCCTTTCGTGACGCTTCGATGCTGTTATCGGTGGGTTTTCCATCGAGACACTGGCGAATACCAGGAGGCCAAGCAGTAGCCTGACCGGTCCCTGAGCGGCCAAGAATTCTCTTCATGAAATCTAATGATTCCTGCGTGAAACAATTCTGGCGAACCATCATGTCCATTATCTGAGCGTGGCTGACTTTCCAAGAACTTGGAGGTTCGAAGCAGACGAAGTCGATCAAGTAAACGGGATTGTCCATCCGAGCAAGGTACACGACAATCAAAAAGAAGATGAGCGACGTTTTCACACCAGTTGTGAAGATGATGGGGGACTGGGAGGGAGTGTTAGGAGGAGAGTTAAATTCGTGGGAGGAGAAGGAATGAGACGAAGAGGGAGCCTGAGCGGGAGACATCCAATCGGCTTATAATACACCCTATACGACCTATCACATCAGCACTCTCACCTCAATAGCATCAGATAGAACTTTCTGGAATTCGTCGCGAACAGGACCATAAATGGCGCTATTCTGCCAGTTGTACAGGATCTGAAAGAGGAGAGCAACGAGAGAACATATTATCAGGTGCGGAGTAAATGTGAAGAATACATGGCTGCGAGAGAGGAGGATGTGGTTAGAAATTACACATGTCTTGCGTACTGTCATCGGAATGCCACCAGAGATTGGAGGGAGGATTGGTTCCGGGAAATTCAGGCTGTTTATTCTCTCCGAGTGGGGCCAATATTCCCTTTGGTGTCATATCGTGAATCGATCATCGTAAATTCGGTCCTGAATCAATGCCACCACGTTTAGAAATTTTCAAGAGTAATGATGTGTTGCCTCCTCGAGGGGTGGTGGCACCTAAATAAAAAGACGAAAACCAAGAAATTCCAGAATCAAGCGGATTCGCTCGCAAATCTCCCTACCTCCAATCTATCATTCGGATTAATTTCGAGCGCTTTGTGGTATAGTCCCGATGAGCCACCTGACCTGAATTCAACTCAATTGATGATTCTGACACTGAACGGTGCATCTGAGCTATGTCTTGACTCGATCGAGGAGCCATATCGTTAGGGAGGGGGGTGTACAGGTGAAAATTAATGTGGAAAAAAACGAAATGAGGATGTGACTAAAATTCGACATCGCCAGGCATCATGTGGCGGGCTGGCGATGACAATTGAGATTTTATTTGGTGAGAACAAGTAAGGTAAGTAAGGGTTTCTTTTGGACGCACTCCATGAAAAAAAGAAAACAGAGCGAGGAATAGGATTCCTTTCATCGAAAATGAAATGCTAACAATTAAATTTAATAATAGAAACCCTTGGAACTGTTCTCACTAAATAGAAAATCTCTCTATCTTTGCCTTTGCTTTCTTTGTCTTATAAATTGTATGCCAGAAACGGCAGGTTCATTGGCCAAAGCAATCCACGACAGGTTCATCGGCCAAAGCAATCCACGACAGGTTCATCGGCCAACGCACCCATGGGGTCCCAAGCTGGCAGGATAACAGGTTCACCGGCCAATGCCTTCTTAATCCTGTCATCATTGTCAAAAAAACTGGCACGAACCACAACCTGGTACATGTATTCGTCAAACCATGTATCGGTCATGAGCGCGTAGCCTTTGTCTCCCGTCTCCGAGCCCCATGAGTTCTCGACTCGCCACTTGGTTGGGAATTTTGCCCCTTCGGGAAGGTCGCAGCCTGTAAAAACCATGGCATGGGTCATGAGACTCTGGCCGTATCGTAGGCGATCCTCCTTGTTTTGCGACGGATTGGCACCGGCGCCGAAGACGAGTTCATAATCAAACTGCTTATCGTCCATGACTTGTTTGTCTCTGTTGAAGGATTTTCCAACGTCGCAACCAAACCAAACAGGCTCTTTGTCATCCCTCAGGGTCTTCATCGCGTACTCCTTCAGAACCTCAATGGGAACGTTCAGATAGAACGAGCCTCTCTCGCCCACGACATTACCGAGTGCCTCAACGGTGTAGGTCTTGTAGTACTCGTTTCGTGGATCGTGGATCAGCGAGACCATACCATCGATATCAAATCCATTGCAGCACTTTTCCAGGAATTCAAGGGGTGTGAGGTTGTCCATCCGGTGGAAGGAGTTCTCGTCCTTCTTTGTGTTATGGTAAGTCCAACTGAATTTCTCGGGGGGCGAGCCGAAGTGAATCATGAGGATGCGGTGGGCTTGGACCAGAAAATCCTGCTTCATCTCCCTCAAATCCTCAACACTTTTACCGCTCTCCGCGCTCTTCCTCAACAGGCATGCCCACTCACGGAGTTTCGTTGTCATGTACCTATTAAAACGAAGCGACGAAGTGCTGCTCCAGGCATCGTCATACACAGATTTAGGGCAAATCCCGTACTTTCTAATGACATTAACCAGCATCTCCCACTGACCGCCATCGTTCATTGGGTTGGAAAGGAGGTGCTGCACTAGTCGCCCATCGAGCTCTTCCGTTTTCGTCCCGATTATCTGCTCCAAAAAATAATTGACTCTTTCAAATTTATCGTAGAAGAAAACAAAAGTCTGGCTGAGCTCAAAATCATCAGCCAAACTGTACTCCTTGATGAGCTTGTTTCGCAGTACATTGCAGCAGGCGAAGATCCAGCATCGACCTGAGCTCTTCTGGCTCGTCGCCTTTCCCTCGTTCTTAACCTTGATAGAGTAATTATGGCTGTGGTTCTCTCGCTGATGCTCTCTACTCTGCAAAACCTTGTTAGGATCCTGCGTGGTCATGCAGTTCATTGCAAGAGTATTGATCTGGTTGCTTGCGAAATCAGCCATGCTGCTCTCGATGAAGGATTTGGTTAGTACGTCCATGGTGGAGGGGTAACGTTAAGTCGTAATTCTACAGAGAAATTCCTCGTTTTGTAAAACAAGAACGACGAATTTTCACCGAGGAAAAAGCTAAAATAAGAACAAAGATCATTTGTTTGATAATGAATGTTCTCGCTTGTCTTCATACCTTGATATCACAGTCTACTCCTAGTGACGTTCAAACTGCGTCAATTGCTTTAGACAGGGTGAAGAATGACAATCCCAATTCCCTTGCCTCTGACCTCCTTTCTCTCCTGAGCAGAGGTGAAGTGAGCGAGAACGAGGCGGCAACTACCCTAAGTTACACTTTGCTGAAGAATGTTGTCTGCGAAAAGTGGCGAAGTAAGGGGAGGCGGAACAAATACCGTGGGAATTCTGAGACTTCCAGTGCTCTTGCAGAAGAACTTTTAAGTGACAACATAAAGTTGGAAATCTGCAAGTTCCTCGTCTTTTCCCTCACCACCCGAAATACTGCCGCCACAAGCAGCACGAGTATCTGCAGATTGGTCGCCGTTACAGTCAGCAAGATTGTGCGCTCCGAATGTCTCTCCCCTACGCCCTCCCAACTCCTCGCCCCCCTCCTGACTCCCCTTATTTCCTCTATTTCCTCTGCCCCGGTTCTTCTGTCTCTCTCAAAAATTCTGAAGGAGCTCTCGACAATTCGCCTGAAAGCGCAAAAGGAGCGATTCCGTGAGCTATCTGTCACCCTTCTTCCTCCTCTGGTAGAACTCTTCGAAAAAATCGACCCGACAGCTACCACCTTAAATATAGATGTCGACCACCTTGTAACAAAATGTATCTCGCTTATATTGTCCAATAATCTCCCGACAATTCTCTCCAGTGAGCACTCGATCACTTACTGCGATAAATTCATCGCACGTGTTATCTCAACCACTCTGCCATCTATTGCATCGACAATAACGACGAGTTCTGCAACTGCAACAAGTAAAATGTTCAAATGGGTATTCAAGACAATCTCAGAGACGTCGAAAAATCACCCCATAGAATTTTCTCGCTACTCTCCACAATTTTTCGACTTTTTTGTCAGATATATCGACTACTGGGGCTCTCTTACGTCACCTACCAAGTACGAAGGTATCTCGAGCATGGCCACGACCACTTGTTGCAAATTTTTTAGCTCGATATACTCAAATCCCCAACCCTCAACATTACCATTGCTGACAGCTGAAACGACGATGAAAATTGGTACGTTCCCAATCCTCCATTTGCTCACCCCTCTCCGCTCGAAAATAGACTACTGGCTCTCTTCCCCCGAGGCCTTTTACCTTGATTATAGTTACGGAAGCGAGGTTGCGTCAACGACTGCCGCGGTAGACCACGGGCTGTCGAAGGCAGGCGAAGATCTTTGGCTCTCTTGCCTCGAGAGCGAGGCCGGTAAAGACGTTCTTGCTGGCTTTGTGGGGAAAGGAGTGGGGGGGGGGATGGCCGAACAAATTAGAGCGGTCGATTCCGGGGAAGATGGGTTGGTAAGGAAGTGGGAAGGCGTTTGGACCGCTGTAGGCTTGGGTGCTTGTGTTTTTGAGAATGCGATTGATTTTGGTGCTTGGTTTGATGCGACGCTCAGACCGTGCATGACTCTCTTTAAGTCACAGCGACACCAGTCGCAGTCGCAGCCGCAGCCGCACATCCTGAAGCAGAGGTTGATTTGGCTGTTAGGCTGCCATATATCCAGTTACACACCGGAGATCCGCCCCGCAATTTACGATTTTGTCGTGCATATGCTTATGAAAGCGACGACAGCGGACAATGAGATCGAAGTTGTGATTGGGTTGACCTCGGTTACGACTCTCAACTCGCTCCTGGAGGACTGGGAATTTCAGGCTGATGACTTCAGCTGTTTTGCGGACGAAGCTCTAAAGTCTATGTATACTCTCCTTGGCGTCTTAGAGGAGCTAGAACATAGAGAGATTGTATTGAAAACATGTGAAGTTCTGGTAGTCCGTCTTGGGCCTTCTCTTCCCCGGGTTTCCTATTCGACTGCCGTCACACCGCTGCTTCAAATCTGGCAGGCTTCAATTTCTAATAACAACAATATCCTCCGAAAGCACGTTCTAAGTATCCTTTTAAGTATTACGAGCAACATTCACGAATCGGATGCTCTAGAGCTGTATACCGTTACGATCCCTATGTTGGATTACTCCCTTGACGCCGAGAACCATGCGGATGACGCCTTCTTGTTGGAGGAGGCGTTGAAGCTCTGGCTCACCCTTGTGCGCATGGCACCTTCCTACAACGAGAGTTTGCACACTCTTTTTCGTCACCTCATTGGTATCGTCAAACAGGATTTCGAGCATCTTAAGCTTGTCACCATGATTCTTGAGGTATACATCATGGTCGGGCGGGAAACTTTTCTAAATGCGTATGGGGCGGCCACCTGTGAGATATTTCTTGTCTGCGCGGGTCACGTCAAATCCAAAGGGACTTCTTATTGTCTCGCTCCGCTCAATGCTTTGTTGCGCAACTTTCCCGTTGCTGGGGCCGGTTTACTCTTGCAGGGAGGAGTGATACGGCGCTTCTGCGATCTGGGAGAGGCCAATTCGCGTGGGGACAAGGATTGCGAGAATGACTTTAGCACAGTGAATTGGCTCACCGTTCTTGCGAGAGCAGGACTAGCAAACGACGAGATATTAGCTCTCTTGAAGAATAATGTTGTTGTTGCAAACTTGTATATAGATAAATTTGAGGTGTCGGGAAACAGCAAGATGTTGTGGGTGCTCTTTCTGGCTTGTTTGGTGTCAGCGAATGTATTGCTTGACAAATTAGACGACGTCGTCTCGATTTACGTAGATTTTATCAAGGAAGGTGAGAATGATTGTTTTTTGAGGAGACGCACGTCTCGATGTCTTGTATTTGGTCCCTGTCAACCACATTTTGCAAGTTCTAACCCCGCTTTTTTGTGCTCTTTCGTCTCAAAGATCGTCAAATACCGCCACAGCATACGCAATACCGCAATGACGATTACGGTGAAGATTTAGATGATTATTACTCGGGTGAAATGGGTGGGCTGGATAAATACAACGAGCAGCTGAAAATGGAAATCGACAAAGACATGATAACAAATATCGATGTCCGAGCTTTTGTGAAGACTAAATTTATAGAGTCGGGGAAGCAACTCGCTGCCTGGCATGATGCACTTTCGAGCGTCGAGCCTGCAATTTTGAAGACATTTGAACAAGAATTTCTGAATATTTAAGATATAGTAAATGCAAAGCCACCGTAGTTTTGGGGGGGAGCAATTTACAAGCTACAAAACCAATCACTCAACAACCAACCTCACCTCCTTGCTGTCGACCTTAATCCTCCCTAACTTTTCCAACGACCTTAAAACATTATTTCCAGTCAATCCTGTGACCTTCAACCCAGCAGCATTCATTTGCATAATTGAGCAGGTGGCCTTTGGAGCAACTGATGAAGTGCAGGACCCTGCAGATGAAACACTACATGGACTGATTGAGTTCGTGTTTTTGCTCGCCAGAACACTTTTTGTCGTTTTGTTTCCACCAGACTCATTATACACATTAACAAGGTACCGCAAAACGTTATTACAGTCTTCGATTTTCGCCCTTCCCTTTACATTTGAGGAAAGTGACAGGAACTCGTCATATGTTAATGACAGAGAGGAGGGCGTCACATCTAATGATGCGGGGTTTACGGCATTTTTTTTCTCCTTTTGGTTGTCCTCGTTGACAACATTTTTGTTCGCGTGCAATACCATCTGCTCTCGCAGTTTGATGACCGCATCGTCTGCTATTTTCTCGCCCTCTTCATCCAGACTCTCCCTCTCAAAGGGATTCTTTAGATCTTTCATCCCAATGCGTTTCGATAATTCGTTTTGTGCGTCATTGTTTTCGATCAGAAGTGTAATTGTTGACTTAGCAAGTTCGCCTTTCCTCTGCTCTAGCTCATTGGCCTCCTCAGACAGCCTCTCAAATTGAGCCTGCAACGTAGCTATCCTTTCCAGAAGCTTTTGAGGATGAGACGAAGGTGAAATAGTATTTGAATCGAGCTGAGAAGATATTTGGTACTGTGCGTGGTTTAGTGTGGTCGTAATTCTCTTCAGCTCCAGGAGAAGGGCGCTTGATGCTTCGTTCATGTTTGAATAGGTAACGGGTTTTGGGCGTTGGTCCGTAAAGTTGATTTAGGTGATCAAAAGAAGTTAAGAGTCGTGTTAACGAAGACGGAGAAGTATTATGGAGTGAGGAGTTGTGCAATTAAACGCGATGTAAGTCTGGGTTTAAGGGGCGATGTGTGTCCTTCTTTTCGTGTGTTGTTTTTTTTTTCTCCTTTACGTCTTTCTCTCTAGGTCTATTATTGATCAAATAGGGTTTCGTCCACTATATTGAAGCTTTATTCACCTCGTTAGAAAAAATAAGAGCCGTTTACGTCAATACTGTCGTGAACTTGTTGACGAGTCGGAAGAACATCACGAAAATGCGGCTCCTCCTCATACTCCCCCTTGCCGCAGTTCTGTCCTTTACTCCTCCCAGAACCTTCTATTCTAAGAAACTACAATCTGTACCACAAAAGAACCCGTCAAAAAAAGCCTTCTACCCTCTACTTACCAAAGGCTCTACTATCCCGAAAAGTATTTCGCCTGCACCCGTGCTGGATGCAGAAATGAGGCTAACGATAGCTGAGCGTGTGGAGAAAAATAAGTCGATGTTGACAACTCTCGTGGGTGTTATTTTTACCGTATTAACTCTGTTTTCTTTCGCCTCCCCTGACGGAGGTCTACTGCCGACTCTGCTCTCTGAATCAACGGAAATCGAAACAACAGGGGACCTCGCTGAAAAGCTCAGTGGTGACTCGTTTATCGAGGCTATCACCACAGCGTTTGGAGAAGTCTTCAGTATAACACTTCCCGGATCACCAGCGGATGTTGCGGCCCTGACTTTGGGCGAAGGTCTCTCGGGATTCTTTAGTTCAAGTCTTGTTTTTGGTGTCCGTGCGTACATGATGAGAATGATGAACAAGGAGTCCACCAATGCCGGTGTAGAAACAGACATGGGAGAAATTGTAACGAATTCAGATTTCTTCTTGGCTCGTGGTGTTGCTCAATCACTTGGTGCAGGACCGTTTGCATCTGTTTTGGCTGCTGTTGTTCCCTCAACTATGGCGAAAGTTAATGACAGGCGGATCGTCGAGCGAAAGCGCCTTTTGGAAGAGCTAGAGCAAGAAGAGGAAGCGCGCCGGAACAGCTCTTGGCTCGATGTTTTCAGAAATGACAAAAAGATATCAACGACAAACGCCTTCGGCTACAACAAATTTGAAAACGATGTTGACAAGACCCTCAACGAAGGCCGCCAATCGAAATTAAACGAGAAGAAGAAGAATCTGATCGACACGGTAGAGATATCAGGCGACGTTACAAAGTGGCTTGAGTACGAAGTACTTCAGAAAGACCTCGGCAGCAAGATTATCCCCGGGGATGTTGGTCTCGAATCTGGTCTCTTTGGATTCGTAGCTTCCTTATCTTCTTTAATGTACATTGACTTCTGCCACAAATACCTGAGGCTGGGCAGTGAAGAGGAGATAGCGAGAGTTGATAATCGAAGTACTCGAGAGACAGTATCCCGTTATTTGGAGAATGGTGTATCGAGCTTTTTTCTTTTTGGAATATACGCAGCTCTCCGGCTTCCCATCAACAAGTCCCTCCTGGAAGTTTTCTCCGGTGGTGTCGATAGCTGCCTTGGCTCTGCAAATTATGAGCTGTGCTCATCCACGTTTTTGCTGGACAATGAACCGCCAAGCCAACTGACTATTCAAGACCAGGTCCACAACTTTGGCGTATTTTTCGAGGAGCTATTGACACGTGTGGGTTTGTTTATTGGTGATTCCAGTGGTGTGGGACATTTTTGAATAAGACATACACAAAGTTGAAGAGCAGCAGTAAGAGCAGAGTATTTAGCAATTTAGCTCAATTATCATATGTTAAGTGTTTCAAGTCTAATAATTCATTCGTTTTTCTTCCGGATATCAAGCGAATTCGTGCTTGTGAGACGCCTTAACGTTCCTCTTGAAGGATACTTGCGAGTTCCCCTTCAACATGGGATTCTCGCTGCTGAACATACTCCCCATTTCAACCTCCCCTCCCCTACTCCTCTCTTGTTCTTTTCTTTTGTGTATTATTGTTGCTTGCGCCTTGTTTTCCGTGTACACAATGCCCTGACTCTCGTCAACTAAAGATTCAAAATCGAGGCTAAATACACCGGGGTCACCATCTCCTTCGACTACACCAATCTCTGTTCCAAGCACTGGTCCCACACCAAACAACCCCAAAACGCGCAATGCCGTCGCATTGTTGCGACATAATCTTCGGATAAAAACCTCGTAAGCCTCTGGTTTTTTCTCCCTTATCTCCAAGATCAATTCGAACTCGACCCGCTTGCACAGAAAAATCCCGATTAACTTCTCGAAACTTAGGAAATATAGAGTCGATTCGTGTTCCCTAATCCAGAGCTGCACCAGCTCATTGATCATCAATATCGTTAAGAACAAATTTCCACAAGTCAAAATACCAAAATCGATAAAAAGTGCCAGCGTCCGAAGCTTCCTGAAGGCGAAGAAAACCAAATTGCAAATTATGAATACCAGACAACACCATTTTATCAGACCTTTCATGTGGCTAAGGTCGTACTGATAAGTTGTCGAATTGTCGTCTTGGTTGGTCACCTTCAGTATATCCCACCCTCCAAAGCCTTCCCAGATCCTCCAAATAAAAGCAAACCCGACAACCAACCCGATCCCTAAGAAAATAAAAGTGAAAGGGTGTGAGAAACACCACGTTTATTTATTTTTTAATTTGAGCGCTTCGAGAATACTTTGAGGTGAGGATGAGGAGGGGAAACCTTTAATTCCTTCATATGATAAAAGGAGATCAAATTTCAATTTTTTTTTTCATGCTGCTGTGCTGAACTACAACAGAAACAGAACCAGGTGTGTCAGGCAGGGCACTGAAGATATTTAAGGTTCGATATCGCATTAATAGAGTCTTTATCGACACGCCTCGTTGACGTTTTAACTTCCAGTCCATTGTTTACCCTCCCATCTCTAGCTCTTGACGAACTCGGGGAGAGCCACCATCTCTCAGCTCCTCTCAACCCGTCCCGCTCCTGCATTTCATTCGTTTCCGCTGGCAGCCCTATCATGAGCGCTGCAATCAGTCCAGAGGAAAAGTATGTTGCTTCGGACAATAACAAGTCTGATTCTGTATGGCCCCCTACCTCCTTGACTCAAAAGGCTCTCTTCTTTCTAGATGCTGAAAGCCCTCTGCGCAAGCGGCTTCTTGAGATCATCAAACCGGACGCGAAGTTTGATCATCTGATTCTAAGTGGAATTATACTGAACAGCATAACGATGGGTATGACATCTTACCATGTTCAACTTGATGAAGAGGGTAACCCCACTGTTGAAGGCAGCACCTCAAATCAGTTTGTGGAAGCCTTGGAATTTCCTTTTCTGGTCCTTTTCACTGTTGAATCCCTCATTAAATCTCTGGCCTTGGGGTTTTATAGTGGGCCGAACGCTTACTGGAAATCCAGCTGGAGCAAGTTGGACTTCATTGTTGTTGTGGTGGGATGGTTTGGTTTGATTCCTGGGGTGCCCAATTTGAGCGTCCTGAGAAGTTTCAGGATGTTGAGGCCCTTGAGAAGCGTCGCCAAAATGCCGGGTCTCCGCAGATTGATATCGTCGTTTATGGACTCTGTACCCCAACTAACTAATCTTGTCGGATTGGTGTGCTTTGTTCTCCTTATCTTTTCCATCCTCGGCATGCAGCTATTTGGCGGGGAGACAATGCACATGCGTTGCCGTACGACACCTTATCCGGTCAAAATGAGTGAAACTTGTTCGAGTGTATTCGATGATTGCTGGGAGGTAAGCAAAGAGAGTCCCGTTTTGTGGGGTTATTCATCATTCGTCTTTTGCAGAGAGAGACGTAGTTTTGAAAACAACACGGATACATGCGCAGCCACACTACTTGCATGCATGTTTATCCATCCACTCACTCATCGACTACCGCTGCATCGCACAGGAATATCTGACCAACATTACGACCTCTCCGGAGAATTATCGCTGTATCCCAGAGTCTTCCCTTAAAGATGAAGACATTACCACTCAAAGTGAATCACCTTGGAATTCTCCGAAAGATTGCATCTGGCCTTTAGATGACGATGACACCCGTCTCTGCGGAGGCTTTCACCAGTGCGCTCCCGGTTATACCTGTGGCAGTAATTGGGACCCAGTGGGGAATCCTCGCTTCGTGGAATCAGACTCTCCCTACGGCTTCCCGCGAATTTTGTCTGGGGCATTCACTGAGGACCTCAATTGGGGTTACACTCAGTTCGACAACATCGGCCAGTCGTTTGTGACGATTTGGCAGGCAGTGAGTGAAGAGGGCTGGACAGACATTATGTACCAGGCACAAGATGCGGAGAGCACCTTTGCGGCCTACATTGTCTTTCTTTTGCTCATTTTGTGTGGAAGTTTCTTCATGATGAACCTTTTCTTGGCAGCCATTGAGATTGAAGATAATGACGATGAGGAGGGGGAGGAGGAAGGTGGTGAGGGCGACGGCAAGGGCAATGGCGACGCCAAATCTACTGATCCGACTTCCGCGGATGACTCTGACTCTGCCAACTGGTCAGCTTTGCACAAGTTTGTGGAGTCCAAGCCATTTGGAAACTTCATCATCCTTTGCATTTTGGTGAACACCGTCACTCTCTCAATGGACAGCTACCCGATGGACAAGGGCACTGAGGATGGTCTTGAGGTTGTTAACATGATTCTCACCTACGTATTCATTGTTGAGATGTTTGTGAAGCTCCCTGCTCTCGGCTTCTGGGGTTATGTGGCCGATCCATTCAACAATTTTGACGCTTGCATCGTGACTGTCAGCATAGTGGAGATTGTGGCGGATCTAGCTGGCATTGAAGTTGGGGCGGGGGGGATCTCTGCCCTTCGAACCTTTCGACTGTTCCGCATCTTTAAGCTTGCTCGAGACTGGGAGGAACTGCAGGTTCTTTTGGCTGCAATGGTCCGAACCGTATATGACATCGCTAATTTCGCTGTCCTTCTGGTTCTTTTCATGTATATAATGGCCCTGATTGGGATGCAGTTCTTTGCAAACGAGATGCGTTTTAACCCGGATACAGGGGCTCAAATAGAGTTCGACCACCCTTCCTTCTACAGCTTTGATGTCATCGATGGCCGGCCTCGGAACCACTTCGACACTCTTCCGTGGGCGCTTACCACCATTTTTCAGTTTTTATCAGGTGAAAATTGGAACACCATAATGTACGACTGCATCCGTTCGACCGGCTGGTTATCCATCGTATACACGCTAATGGTTATGATAATTGGCTGCTTCATTGTCATGAACTTATTCCTCGCCATCCTCCTAGCCAACTTTGAGGGGAACGATGATTTGATAAAAACCGTGGCGATCATTGACACACAGACGTCTTCTCCCGACAGCAAAGTAGCAAACAAGTCTGCTGCTAAGCTTCTCAGCGAGGGTGCAAAACAGTTGCAAGGTACGGCCGGTGATCTTCTGGCCAATATAGAGGGAGTTTCGTCTGAGAGCGAAAGCGTCCAGTCCTTCCAAAATGTTTCCCTCCTCTTTTTGAAGAGTGATAACACTTTTCGACTTAAATGCGTCGAGATCGTCTCCAATGCCCATTTCGACAACTTTATCATCTTCTTGATTATCTTCAGTTCCTTTACCCTGGCTATTGACTCCCCGCTAAATAACCCGGAAAGCGGTTTCGTCAAGACGCTGGGCATACTTGACTGGATCATGACCATACTGTTCACCATCGAGATGCTCTTGAAGATCGTGGCCCTGGGCTTTGTGCTCCACAAGAAAAGCTATTTGCGCAACGGTTGGAACGTCATGGACTTCCTGATTGTGCTCGTAAGCTGGCTTGCTTTGGCAAACATCGGTCCTGGTAAGTCGCTTCGGGCGCTGAGAACAGTTCGAGTCTTGCGCCCGCTGCGAATGGTGTCGAGGTTCCCGGAGCTCAAACTAGTCGTGGACTGTCTGTTGAGCAGTATCCCGGCCATATGTAATGTGGCTGTCATCTGTTTCTTGTTCTTCTTGATATTTGCGATAGTGGGGGTTAATCAGCTCAAGGGTCGTCTCTATGATTGTGCAGAGTGCGGGGATGACGGAGAATTCACTGATGAAATGTGCGGTTTTATCCAGTTTCCCCAGCCTTGGGAGAGTGACGGCACGCCTGCAGTCTTCAACAACACCGTTTGTGAGGGTCTTGTTGGCGCATCGGCTGACTATGAAATGGCTGGTGGCACTATGGTCGTACAAAATGGAGGAAAGATCAGCTGTGAGTGCCTGGGGGGGAGCTGGGAGAACGTCATGCCGCTCTCCTTCGACGATGTGGGACAGGCGCTTGCCCTCCTGTATGAGATCAGTACCACTGAGGGGTGGGTGGACTACATGTACGCCGCCGTAGACAGCAATGGCGTCGGCGTCCGTCCGTATCGAACCTTCTGCGCAAGCGATGAGTGTACTCTGGAGGAGATCGCTGACGGTGATAGCCGAGGCATGATGATGATTGTCTTTCACGTCTTGTTCATCGTCATCGGGAGCTTTTTCATCATGAGCTTGTTTGTGGGAGTGGTCATCGACAACTTCAACAACCTCAAGGACGAAAAGGGTGGAGGTAAGGTGCTGATGACAGAGGAACAGCAGGAGTGGGCAAATACGAAGAAATTTGTTATGAAGCTGAAGCCAAAGAGAAAGGAAAATCCACCCGCAAACTCCTTCCGCAAGACGTGTCATGACATAATCATGATTGAGAAACCGATCAGCTTTGACGGTTTTATCATGGGGTGTATTCTGGCTAACAGTGTGGTGATGGCAATTGAATATCACGGCATGAATGACACGTTCGTGACAATTGTGGGGGCCATCAACCAGCTCTTTGCGCTCATCTTCACGATAGAAATGGTCGTTAAGATCTCGGCGCTAGGCCCCAGACTTTATATCAGTGACGGGTGGAATAAATTTGATTGTCTAATTGTGATCGGCACGGACGCGGGGCTAATACTGTACTGGACTACTGGGGTAAACATTGGCAGCGTTGCTAGTGTGGTGAGGATGTGCAGGATTGGGAGGATTTTTCGTCTCGTAAATAGCTTCAAGGCGCTCAACCACTTCTTCAACACCATGGTCAGCAGCTTGCCGTCGCTCCTAAACATCGGGAGTCTGCTTTTCCTCCTATTTTTCATCTACAGTGTCATGGCCGTACAATTGTTCGGCAAGATTCGGTTGAATGACGACTTCTCGGAGCATGCCAACTTTCGCAACTTCGGAATGTCAATGGTCACGCTTTTTAGGTTTAGCACGGGCGAGAATTGGAATGGGTTCATGCATGACGGTATGTTAGGAGAGGAGGAGCCAGCTTGTGTAGCAGACCCCCCTTTCAATCCTGACTGGTGCTGGAACAATAATAATGCGGAGGGATGCGTGGAACTAGATGGCTGTGGCGACGCCCTTTGGGCGAAGTTCTTCTTCTACACATTCAATTTGACCGTCAGTCTTGTCATGCTCAATCTGTTCTTGGGAGTTATATTGGACGCCTTTGACGAGAACGCAACAGGCGAAACCTTGACTCCCCAAGAACTGGATCTGTTCTGCGAAGACTGGTGCCAGTTCGACGAGTATGGAACAGGCTACATGAAAGCCGCTGATTTGCTGCAATTCATGCAGATCCTTGACGAACCCATGGGCTTTGGCGAAGAGTACGAAGCCAGTAGTGCAGAATTGTGGCAGAGGTTGGCAGACTGCGGCATCATGGATATCGAGGTTAGAAATGACAGCGAGGAGGATGCCAAGGAACCCAAGATCAGCATATGGGAGGTTGCCCAGGCGTTGGCTAAGAGGGTCGTATTGGATCGCGTTGGTGGGAACGTCGATAGTGAGGAAGAGAAAAATAGGAAGTCACCACATCATTCTAAAGCCGATGTGCTGACTGTGCAAAAATTCTTGATGAGCACAGTCAATGATGTACCTGAGGCGTTCCTCGCCAGACAAAGAGAAAAGAATTTAACGACGAGCAGCGAAGAAATCCCAAAGGAGAAGAAGGAGGCAGATGTGGACGAGAAGGCTGAGAAAGAAATTTCCCCGCCTTTACACGCCCTCAAGGCCCTACAATCATTAGAGGACAGGGAAAGTAATTTCTTGGCTAAACCCTCTCTTGAGAAGGAATCTAAAGATGACGAAAAAGCGACGGATAAAGAAATCGCTGATGAAAAAGCGGCAGATCAAGAAATTGCGGATTTGACAAGAGGAAACCAGACCGATGACGAGAATGAAAATTTCGTTAAGAGTGTCGAGAAAGTTGTCAGCGAAAGCCCAATCAAAGATCTACCACTTGACTCGAGTGAGCAGCAGCCCAAAAATGTGGAGTGAGTGCAACAATAATGCGTTGGGGCCGAAGGTTAGGGCAATGTTTTTTTTTGTGGCGTAATAATGTTTAAATATGGATGCTTTCCTAGGCCAATTTTCTATCGTTTTAACGTTTAGACACTAACTGATGCTGGGGGTGTTGTTGCGGATGTAGTCGCCGAGGCAGCCCCTTTCTCACCGGGCAGCAAATCAGCTCGGAACTGAGCAATCACAAAAGCCATAACACCATAGCAAATCATGAGCAAAAAGGCGAACGCAGCATACGCCCTGTCAGTATCCTTACTTGAACCGTACTCTGCTGAGCCAGCAAAGGACAGAAAGACAACGAACAGCAAAAAGAACAGCTGGCACATCATACAAATCACACCTAACAAGAAACCCACTGCCCCTGGAGTCTGGTACTTCCTAAAAACAGCAGTTCCCCCCAAAGCCACAGACACGGTCATGAACATTGACCAGATGGCAGTGAAACCGCTCTCGGCGCTAGTTCCGGATAAGACACTGAAGGAGGTAATTACATTTATAATTGAGAACAGCTGCAGGCGGCAATAATTGAGGGAGTTGTTGGGTGTGTCGTGTGAGTGAGTTGCTTGGATTCAAGAAAGACCATTTTTTTACTCCCTCTTGACCAACTCGTACATTTTTCAGCCTTTGTAAGGTCCACAAAGCTTGTACTTACTAGGGTAACATACCAAAGCCTGGCAATCAAGGTTTTTGTGTTTCCGCATCTTTGGTTGATTTCAGCGACCTGTTCTTCCGTTACAGAGAGTCTTATGGTAGGCATGGTGCTTACGTGACGGTTATGAGATATTTCCTCGTTCAATGAGCGTTTTCTTTGCTTCTCAGCTACTGCTCCGAAAACCAGAAGATTGAAAGTCATTCGAACTGAATGCACTCCCCATATTCTTTTTCGTCAAAATAAGATCCCGATGCATACTCAATAGCTCAATTAACGAGCGCAAGGTCAAAAATACTTCTTCTGTGCAATGATGTCCTCCTCTTCTGATGAGGAGGTTGAAGAGGCCATGGAGACCCATTATTCATCGTCATCGTCCTCTGACGGAGCCCGCTTGTACCCGAAGAGGCGTCGAGGGTGAGAATTGCATGTCGTCGGTTTCGTTCCTTTTCTTTTCCTTCTGAATTTCTTGCTGCGTTCCTTAAAGGATGCCTAATTTGACACTCTTACACTCCTACTAACTCTCTCTCTCTTTTTTTTTCATTTGTCCCCTCCGCAAACTTGGCAGCGTTGGGAAAAAAACTAAGAAGCCGGCGCTTAACCCTATAAATCGTCCCCCGCGTAAGCCTGTGGAAGTTGATACGAAGACGACGACATCGCTTCCGGGAAACCCACAGCTAAAGTCAGTATCGTCCAAGCACTCAGCCAAACAGCCAAAGGGTCCACCGCCCCCCAAGACGGCCGCGACGAATATTCGCCAGCTACACCACGATGAAAAGGACCCGTATTCTTCTGATGATGATCACGTGACCAACGCTAACAATATCAATAGGTCCTCTTCCCCTGATCACTCTGCATCTTCTTCTGAGGAGGAGGAGGAGGAGGAGGAGGAGGAGGAGGAGGAGGAGGTAGCAAATATTACAAGGTCGCCCAAAAGCCCAAAAGAGATCGGCCGAAATTCTCTTAGCGAGTCAGACGACGTAAGTGATGTAGAGCCAGAGTCTAACGCTCTCCTTACTTCCAACGACGCCGGAGGTCACTCCGTAGTAACCAACCAAAACGCGAAGGTCACGCTTTCCAAGCAACTTTCGGACCGAACTCTCACATATGGGGACAGCCCCACTATTTCTGATGCCAGCGCTAGCGCGAAACAACGGGGTGTTCTCTCTCGCGACCACAGTTTGAAATCGATGACATCCAAGTCGTCGAAATCCTCGAACAACAGCGGTAACAGCTCCTCGAAAAAAGTCAGCCAGTTCCGCACTCCCGAGTTTGGTAGTAGCGACAAGAAACCTCCTTCAAGTAAGAAGAAGCAAGAGAAGATTAAGCAGGGGTCGCCGAGGGGCGTTGAGGTGGAAATGACCTCTCCCGCTCTCAGCACGCGCAGCAGCCCAA
>ENA-OWPI01001917-OWPI01001917.1-marine-metagenome-genome-assembly--contig:-NODE-1917-length-21181-cov-2.911154_pt1 | contig 21181 bp, 12 predicted proteins | sample MGYA00238138_ERZ651775 | MGnify/ENA primary metagenome ERZ651775 (study PRJEB26906, sample SAMN06265043) | marine metagenome | isolation source: Helgoland LTER site | place: Germany:Helgoland, sampling...
CTACACTCTTTCCCTACACGACGCTCTTCCGATCTAGAAGAGGAGAAGCGAGCAGACTTCTCCTCTCCCACAGTTTTGTGGAGTTTCTCGATGCGACTGCCGGTGCCACTTTTCTCCGCGTTTGAAACAGTCCTGGAAAAGGAGGGCATCGTCTTCAAAACAGGATGCTGCTTTTCTTGAGGTAGCTGGTGTTGACGCTGTTCGAATTCTGCATATCCACCGTTCAGGAGATCATAGCCCTCGCCGCTTTCGTCGTCCACTTCACTGTCGTAGTTGCATTCGTCTTCTTCCTCATCCACCTTGACATTCTCAGCATGTTCGACCTCTCCATCCTGCTGCTCCTTGTTATCCCCAGCTGCCCCGACGAACATTTCGTCATATGATACAGCAGCATCGTCATACGTAACTACCCCCCCAGCAACCCCGCAACTCTCCTCGTACTCTTTTCTGCTCATTTCCCCTTCCTCACCCGAGTCTTCATCCCCAAAAGCATCCTCAGAAGCATCGTAGCCGGGGCCAAACTTTTCTTCCAGCTCGTGCTCCTCGTCTTCGTCTTCGTATTCTTTCTCCTCCTCACATTCTCCACCAAACAGAACCTTCTCTACCATCACACTGTCACACCCACCCTCCTCCTCTGCGTCAACAACCTCGTCGAAATTGAATGGGTACGCAACATTAGCTTCCTCCCCAAGTTCATCATTGTCACAGTCATTACTGTCAACCTGTCTCGAATTGCGATCAAAATTCTTCGCCCCTGACCAAGAGCGGACAAAAAATGGTTGACTCCCTCCTCTCACAACACTCCCGCCAGGAGTTTTCAAGCTTTCCTCTTCACCAGCAAACCCCCCTCCATCCTCTTCTGAAGTAGGAGAGCGAAATCCAAATTTCTCGGCGGCCATACTTCTGTCGGCGGAAGGAGGGGAAGGAAAATGCTCTTCCCTTTTGCCCGCGGACTCGACCGGGGGATTAACTAAGGCGTCACCCTTAAGCGACGATCCAACGTCTTCCGTAGGTGTGGGATCAATGCAGGTGGGGTCAGAAGGTGATTGAGGAGTTGACGAAGGTGTGAAATCCACTATACCATTTGGGTCCGATGGAGCGAACCCGAGTCGCCGAACAGTCTCTTGGTGCGTTTCTTCTTGATTAGAAACCGCTTCTTGTTGCTGCTGCTCTAACTTCTCTTTGAGGGGGGGGGGAGAGGACGGAGGGGTTTGAGATGATGTTATTGTTGTTGTTACAAATTCTGCAGTCGAAGCCACTTCAGGAGTGTCGCATGAAGGTTGCACAGGAGAAGCCGTCGACTGAACCGCAACGGCATCCATTCCCGTTCCAGCAAGAGAGGAAGAGGGGGCGGGGGCAGAGAGACATGCCAATTTCGAACCCAGAGAGGTTGCTGGCAATGAAATTTGTCCTTCGGTTGGAACATTAATCATGTCAGAACAGGGATCATTTGACGACATATTCCCGAGGATGAGCCGTTTCAAAGTTAAAGGGGCACTCCTTGCCTCCTCTCTTCTCCCTATTTTTTTGAACATGATGGAGTCGAAAGTCGAAAAAATGAAAATCACACAAGAAACCCTTGTTTACTTGCATTCAGACAACACAACAGACAAACGAGAAGACGTCTCGATGCCATCGATACGTCCTCGCATAGATCCTTCTGAATATGCACGGCAAAAAGCTGAGAAGGCAGAGAAAGCTCGCCTAAGGCGGGAGGAAATTAAGCGGAAACAACGGGGTGAATCGATCGATGAAGACGCTGTACCAACACGGGACTTCCAGGAGGGAAAGGAAGACAACTCAGGAGCAGATATCGGGAACAACGTGCAGCAGAATCGCCGACAACATCACCAGGATCATGCCCACAAACACGGTGAACAGAATCAAAACACAACAAGCTCAGCACATGTTGTTGCAAGCTTCCTAAATCCTCCTAAAAATCCAGAGGGGTGCGAGTTTTCCCCGTCGTACTTCGAGAAAAATAGACAGCAATTCGGTAACGATGAGGAATTTGATCGTCCGAGTAGCTGCTTGGCAATACACCACAACGGTATTGAAGGTTGTGTAGGCTCCTCAGATCATGCTCTGTACACTTTCCAGCTTTCTACAGGTTCAGGACTGCGCCGTCTATATTCCCGCCACGGGGGTCACACAGACTGGGTCTCGACTGTCACGTATCTTCCTGACGGTCGGGTGCTTTCCGGAGGTATGGATGGGAAACTGTGCTTGTGGAGCCGGGGTGGGGGAGCAGCAGCTTCTGCAGAGGATCTAATAGGCGAGCAAGGTTCTATCAGCAAGGTCACTAATGTACCGTTATCTCCCAATTGTGCTGCTTCATCAGGGTACGACGGAAGCATATGCCTTTGGGATCTGTCAAAACATACTGCAAAACTTAGAAAAATCCAGAATGAGAGGAAAGCTCTCCCTCCGATTTTAAATGTTGCCTTTTCTCACGACGGGAAGAAATTATTATCCGGGACCAACAACGGGTTAATTTCGCTATGGGATATGGGGTCAGAGAAAGTCATCAAAGCGGCAGCTGGCAAGCATAAAAGCCAGGTACCATACGTTGTTAGTCATCCCTCCGACGACTGCTTGTTTTTTACTGCCAGTGTAGACGGTACGGTCGCCCTCTTTGACACCCGTGGGCCGCTTGGAAGCGTTAATAACAACGAGGTCGGTAGCACGCTGTGCACTAAGGTCTTTCAGGTTAGTTTTTGTGATGTCGGTTGTTGCTGCTGCTGGTGACTGTTGTCTTCTTGTTCCTGGTGTTATGGCGCGTTTATGGCGTTGAACCTTTTCTTACTCCCTAACCAACCGCCGAACCACATTCCGATCATTCAATCTGCAGAAACGTGACCCTAGAACTGGTGCGATGAATTCCTCCGTCAGTGACATGAAGTTTGTGCCAAACAGCGACTGCATCCTTCTTAGCGGTGGCGGCGGAACGTTGTGCATGCTTGACTGTCGGCAAGGGTTACAAATGATTGGGGAGGAGCTAGAAGGGCATACATGCAGCTGTGTCAGCGTTTCCGTTGATGGGGTCGGCGAGACGAGTTTTAGTGGGAGCCAAGAGGGGATGGTAATTGCCCACAATTTGAAAACACTCAAGCCCATTTACGGCATGGGCGCAAACAAGAAAGACGCCAATTTCCTTGAGGTCACGAATAACAAGCTGGTCGTCAGCGGGGGAGACGGGCATTGCCTCATATATGATTTTTGCAATTGATGATGCGGTGGGGGTGAGGTTGTGAGCCCTTAATAAAATATTGAGAGTAGCTTTGGCATCTAAATAGTGCCGTCTCTTGTATTGCTTTACACCAAAACCTAATTATCCCAAACTTCAAATATTATAGTCCCGTCGGCAAAGACGAAGCGGAAGGTTCCATCGTTTCCAAAGCTTCAAAATTTTCGAACTGCTTCTTAAGGTAGGACAAGTAGCGGTCGTCAAAGACTCCTTTAGGCGGCCAGGACGTTCTCGTTATTGTCACCTCTAAGGAACCAACGTTATCGTAGTAGAGACCGTCCGCATCATTGGCGAAGCAGACAAGCTCACCTGTCTGTTTCAGGTTGGCATTGGCTGTAAAGCTGTGATGGTCGTTCACTGCAAACAGATACTCGACAAATTCCTGTTCCACAAGTGGCATCCATCTCTCGTTGAATGCCGTCTCTTGATACAGGGTGGTAAAATCCCCGACGCCGCATATCAATGACATCCAATTGCTCGCCTCAAAGCGTTTCTTGTTCCGCAGGTAGCTGCGACACTCTCCCAAAGCAATGTTGCACTTTTTGACAACATCATAATGAGTCTCGTACCCCTTTGCGTCGACCATAATTTTACCATCACTATCACCCCAAGTCTGCGACCCGACGACCTCGATAGTGTAGCTCTCCCCCACCTGGATCGCAAAGTTACTGGGGTTCCATCGCTGCGTTGCATTGACACTAAAAGTCACATTGGGCTTCGGACAGCTTGCCCCGTTGCTATCACAGGTTGGCTTGGTTCCATTTAACCAACCGAGTTCGCTTAGAAGCGAGTATTCCGCAAAGAGCCGCGCGAATTCCCCCGAGCCCGAGGGCGCTACCCCCTGAGCATCTCGATTCTCAGAAGTTGTCAAAGCATGATCCTTCCGAAAGTCAGGAACAACAAGCCCCTGCCGCTTGTACACTGGAAAACTCGGCGACGTATCCGATAACGGCGAAATACTGCTCACACCGTCTGATTTTCTGTTTGAGTCCACTGAAAAGGGAAGGATAGGAAGGCCTCGGGGGTCATTGTCGTGACCCGGCATTTCTATTTTGTTAGTGTGGGGGTTTGGAACTGGGCTGCTGGACGACATGATCAGAACTAAAAATGCCACGAAAAAAGTCTTCGTAGTGGAGAGCATCTCCCACTTTTCTGCGCTTATTATACCAATTCGGGATTGTGTTGTTGAGTTCAGTTGGTGTTGACCTGTGGAGAAAAAGGAAACCTTTAGCGAATTTTCTCCTTATATGCCGATCTTTTTTCCTCAATAGAATCCGGAGAGCAACTTTTTTAAATGCTAAAACCTCTGGAGGGGTGATAAGAAATTTAGCAATCCTGTGGAAATGGTTTGCCAAATTTCTCCTGTATTAAAACGACGATTTCAGACTTTTCCTAGTGATACTCTCGTTTCTTCAGAAAAAAACCCGCGAAACACGATGGTTGAGACACACACATTGCAGAAATTGCGGTCGAGGAAGGTCAAAGATATTAAGGGCATCCTCAGCGGCCAGTTTGGGACGAAAAACGTTGATATGAAAGGCCTGCTGAAGGCGGGTCTCATTGATTTGGTGCTAAGGAAGCAGAGTGAGCGTGATCGGGGCGTCGATACTGCACAATCGAAGCGGAAGACGATGTGAGTTTGCTGACTGAACTGACTGAACTGACTGATTTTGACCGTTCGTTGGCGATGACAGTCAACAGAAGGGAGGGTGATCATCTTGTTTGTGGTGAATTCGCCTCTTCGTCCTGGCCGCGCTTTGCGATTGAATTCTCAACAGCAGCATTTGCGCCTGCGTTTCCGTGTTCATTTTTGTCTGCTTTGAACCTTCTGAACCCTCTTCTTACCCACCCAATTCACACAACATTTTTGTCACACACATACAATCGAATCAAATGTCACCCTGTAATATATCCCAGCTCATCACCTTCCTCAAGCGCGAAAGTTCCCACCGAAAAAACGAGCCTCGACAAACTATTTGACAAGTACTCCTGTGACCCGTCTTCTTCTTGTATGGGCATGGAGGGGCTGTCTGCGTTGGCTGACGACTTGAACATGGACGAGACTGACTTGAGGGTCATGGTCTTGGCTTGGAAAATGGGCGCAGGGTCGAGCCCAGGAAGCACCCCTGGAACAATTACTCGGAAGGAATTTGTGGAAGGCCTTAGCAGTAATGGCATGAAGAACTTGGGTGATATTAAGAAGCATATTCCTTCTCTGGATGCAGGCTTTCTTTTGCCAACCCAGTTCATGAGCTTCTATACATTTTTCTTCAAATTCAACTTGGAGGGGACTCACAAGACTCTGGAGAACGAGTTTGCTCGGGATTGTCTTAGCTGTGTTCTGTCTGGCCGCAGAAATGAGCACCTCGAACAGTTCACAAAGTTTCTTGCCAGCTCAGATGGCATGTCCCGCTTCGAGAGGATTACCTTGGATCAGTGGACATCATTCCTTTCCTTCTCGCTAATCAACCCTCGGTCTTGCTTTGGCTACGACGAAATCGAAGCGAACTGCGCTTGGCCAGTCCTCATTGACGAATACGTGGACTGGGTAATCTCAGAAACAGGAAAGGCGAATTGAATTTTTGCGAGGTTTATTAACCCGTTGAAGATTTAAGTAGTGCGAAGGCTGCAGATACTATTGCAACTATTGATACCCCTCCAGTATCACGATAATTTTACCGATAAGTTTGCACAGAGAAATCCTGGTCAAAACTTTAAAAAATATTACCTCCTACCTTGTGGGACCCCTCCCAAAACTTTCTCTTACTTGGTTTTTTCGCTCCCGCACCATCTCATCGCGTTCTTGTTCTCTCTCATCGGCACGTTTGCGGTCATGTGACGGTCTGATCCTACGTTCCCTGCCCTCCATTAGAACCCTCATCATGCTACTCTTCCTCCGTCTCAATTTTTCGATTGTAACTTTTTGCTCGTTGCCACCTTCAAGTTCTTCTTCCCCTCCTGGTACTAGATCGGCCGGGATACTGGCTATAAACTTGTCGGTAAACCACTCTTTCTTCTCCGCGTGCCAGCTATCCCAGCTGCCCTCGAGCCAGAGTTTAATACTTTCCTCTTTCACGCCCCACAGTTTTCTGTGAACCGTGAAGATGACTTGCTTGACTGAATCATCATCAGAGTTGAATGCTTCGCAAATAAGGTCAGAGGTGGTGTCAGTGCTGTAAAATGTTTTTCTGTACCTCTTGTCACAGAAAAGCAGTAAAAGGGCAAACGAGATACTCCAGACTAAAGTGAGAACGGAGGCCATCAAAAATAAATCCCCCCCTCCCAGAGCTATGGAGATTTCTTCTTCCCCCAATTCTCTTTTACCATTGTGAAAATAAATTGCAACGAAGATGCTTGCCATGGTCATGATCTGGTTCAAAAGCCAGTAAGTTCCGCCCATTTCCCTTGGCTCACGCAGGTGAATCATGCCGGTGAAATCCCCCACTACTTTGACAATAAGCCTGTCCAGAATTGACACGATCCAGCTGACAACGTTGTTATCGATGGGAAGCCAATACCGAAGGTCCCCTCTGATAATCTTGAGCAGGAAGAATAGACCTATATCGATGGTTATGTACCCAGTGACAATACCCAACCCGACATCATGAAGTATCGCCAAGGCGAAGCACTTGCCGATGACCTGGCAAAAGCTCATAAGGATCATACTTGAGCGCACAACGTTGAAGCCTACGCTGCTCGTTGGCACAAAGCCATAAAAGTCAGCAAACAAGAACCTTTGAGTGGGGTCTATGTCCTTCAAGTACGTTAGGTAAGCGGTGCTGTAGGCCGTAACGGCCGCACTGCATAACAGACTGCCAAACAAAATCTTGTCACTAAATATGCCATCACTCTCCAGCAAGGCAGTCACTTGAATTAAGGTGCAGGGAATCGCCTCGGCGAAGACCTCTGTCGTCCTGAACATGACTAGCTCCTGTAGACTGTCGATGAGCTCGTGGCCCTTCATCTTTGCGTTGGTGAGCACTCGAAACTCATTGACGGCAGGTTTCAGCAGGAATAAGGTTAACAGAACCTAAACCACGGGAATGGGAGAAAAAAAAAAGGAAGTACAGTATCAGAGGTGACAGTTGGCGATAAACGGCAGCGGTGGTAATAAGAGATGTGAAAAGAGGTGGTTCGGTTAGAAGAAAGCGGGTCCAAATCCTGCTTGCAGTGGGTGCTCGCTGCTCGACAAGAAATCTGTCATTCACTGCGCTCGCTCTCACCTCTTTCAAAAGCAACCGGCTGTTGTTTGAATGTGCCATGATCACCACCAATATCTGAATAACAAAAGTCAACAACAAGAAGCCACACATAAAGTAAGCAAAATTGTCCAGATTCTCGCCAAAATAGTAAAGGATCGTGTACACATCCGTCCCGAAATCCATCATGCTCCCAGCGCTGGCGCTCCCCGCAAATATTATCTTGTCCCAAGTCACCCTAGAGAGTTTTTCATGCGCAATGTGCTTTACCATAGGTACGAAAAAAGAATACTTTTCCGAAAATTCGACAAGGGCAGGGTAGAATTGTATCCAATCGTAGACGGCACCTTCCTCATTCGCGCTGGTGGTTAGAAAGCTCTCGAACGAAGTTCCGAGTTTTACTCCGTCTCCCCGCGACAAGCATATTAAGGAGAAACCATCTCGTTTGCTCTTCTGATCCGTGTGTAAGACGGCCTTCAACAACGTTTTGAGGCTATTTCCGTCTCCTCCGAGAATTATACACTCAATCATTGGCTTGAAGAAAGGATAGATTTTTTCGATCTCCTTCAGGCTCACGTAATTTTCAAAGGCGTATTGTATAAGTTCCTTTACGTCGCTGGGACGCCATCCCAACCGCTTGACTTTCCCCATGAGCAGATGAGCAATGATTTGACCATCTTTTTCGTCATAGTCCGCAAACTTTCTGTGCCGCATTTGGAAGATGCTCTGTGCTTTGGCGACCAACCTAAAGTTCGTTGTGTGGTGCAACAGCCGACGGAAATCCCGAATCTTGAAGGTATCGGAAAGAGGAAAAATAGAAGACACCACACAGTCATCCCGCGAGGTCGCAATAATTGTCGTTGCAGACTCTTGCGCGTAAGATGCCATGCTCCTTTCTCGGTTCTTGTTGACTAATTTCCACAATCTATTCCTCTTTGTAAACTCCCTGCCACTGTATGATGATATTCGGCCGGATTGGCTCTTGTACCCGCTCAAATGGCTCATAATAGCTGAATCCATATGTTTGCTGCTGCTCACACTCTTCCCGAAAGATTGCCTCCGCATCCCAGTCACCCTGTTCTTCATACTCTTAATGGACGAGTCGGAGGGGGACTGCACGCTTTTGCCGAAACTACGACGCACAGAGGCTTCTCTTCCGGCCCGCCTCGAAGAATTCGGTACATCGCTTTTTCCAGTAAACGTACGACGTGATGTCGGTAGTACCTTTCTGCTCTTTGGTTTTGCTTTTACATCAACAAACAGGCTCCCTCTCCGATTAGCTCTAGAAAAAGGGTTGTGGAGAACTCTGGCGGCGCGCTCAAATACGAGGTAAGGTTGCTCATCATCGGCATCGAATTCGTCTGGATCTTCGGCAGTTGGAAAGGCGGTCTCTGGCGTGAATTCAAAATCGTTATCTTCACCGTCATCGTCATCGTCGTCACAGTCACGATCCTTGACAATTGCTGGATGTGCAGTGACGAGGTAGCTGTTCAAAGGCTTCCCATGAGCACCAGATAGTCTTGATCTCTCTCTTTCAATACCGCCTCGAGAGACACCGCTTCGCCCACCGCTTCGCTCCCGTAAGTCCCTAGTATTTATCTCACCCCACACAATACGGCTAAATGACTTTTTGGACCGTTTCATGCCTCCTCCGATAATATTTCCATTGGTCTCGATGATGGTGGTGAAAAGCCCCTGGTCGAGAACCTCTAGTTTTGCAACATCTTTGACCACTCGGCGCTTTGGAATGTCGGTATCATTGAAAAGGTTCGCCTCAACTTCCAAGAAAAAAGCAAGAACTTCTTCAGCAGGGGCCCGAACAAGAGCGTCGACCTCTATCCACACTTTCCCCTCGCCATTGAACTTTGCCTTTGCAAAAACCTGGGCATCGAAGTCGGTCAATTCAAACTTGCCATTCATCTGGCTGATGGAATCCTTGATTTTATGATAGCCTCTAAAATAGCTGATGCCGTTTTCTATGTCCATCTTCTCACGGCTATTCGGAGTTGTTCTCGCAAGTGTGTCACGGCAATGCTGCATCCTCGCTTTTCTCTGGTCAGCATCGATGACGTGATCTCTATCGAATTTCTCTCTCATGATACCAATGGTCCCCATGATAGTACTCTCGAATTTAGTCGACATAGGAAGAGCGGAATTTAGATCCGCTTGAAGATATAGGGTAACCAAGGATCGCTCAACACTTGTGTAGCTGCTCTTTGGGAATTGCTTGACGTGCAGCAGCATTCTACTGTTAACTCGCACGTGCTTCTTATCCACTGTCATGCCCTCGCAGCTTTCGACGTCGCCATAGGCGACTACATACCCCTCGTCATTATCAAGTTTCTTCATGACGCGGCGGAAAACAAAGTCACGGGGGCGGTGAAGATTCTTGTACCTCTGAATGAGGTGGAAAATTTCGCTGAACCTTCCCGTCTTCTTGACCTTGACTTCCCTCAAACAATCATACTGGCTCCACACAGCTCTATTCTTATCCCCAAATTTGAGATACTCGAATGCGACACAATTTTCTGCAGTAGTATCGACGATAGCGACCGTCTTGAGCGTCTCGTACTGATCGTCAACGAACGCGTAATACTGCTTAATTTTATTGTCCGGCTGTTTCAATTGAGTGTAAAGCGATGGTTCGATGTTGTAAACGAGCGCACCCGAAACCTCATTGAATACATCCATATCGTCTCCACCATAGGTTTTGGATACTTGATTAGATATTTGCCTGGGAATCGACTGCATCAAAGCTGACGATGATTTGGGTGACATGCTTGGATCAGGTTTGGGGCCGCCCATCACTCGATTAATCAGTTTGTTACGCTCTCGAGTGTCATAACCATCACTGTCAAGAAAGAAATTTGTGACATTACGGACTATACTCACTGCTTTACCCCTCAAAATTTCGTTCATGAATTTGAATGGGACTTTCCCCCTTAAATTGATCTTCTGGATCCACAACAGGTTGCAAGAATTGCCAGCGTCCTCCCCCGGCGTGACGAGGCAGTAGCCCACGCTAAACGCTCGAACTATACCATTGCGAGATGCTTCACTCGCCAATTGTGACGGCAATGAAACAAAGGAAGATGAGGGTTCCCACGCCATTACGAGGGAGCCATCAGATTGGGGAAGGAACACGCTCCGGACGACAAACTTTCTTGTCTCTACTGGCCATGGAAATCGTTTGACCTTAACTACAGTCTGCTCGTTAAAGTACGACGACGACAATACCTCTTGGTGGCTATTGCCCAGATCCGCAACCAGATCCAACCTCTCGTTGCTGCAAAAGTCCCAAATCCAAGCCATACACATTTCCGCAGAAGTATCCACTTTGCTCTGAGCCTTTAACCAAACAGCGCTTTCTTCAACTTCAGTCTTTGCGAAAAAATTTACAAAGGGTTCTTTTTTCTCAATTCTTTCGAAAGGATTGTTCGCTACATTCTGGGCGCGGAGCTTCTGCTTGATTGTGTGCAAGGTGCTATCAACAAATTTCGTGTGATTTTCAGTCGGTTTCAGGAGGGGAATCCTGCGAATAAATTCCTCCCTAATCTCCGCGTCCACAACTTCACCGTTTCGTTCAAAATATTCCTTGACCTGATCCACAATAGCAAGGGATTTCGCAGTTTGTGCGGATAGCATATGGTCTATGACATTTCCAGATTTTACTTGTTGTTGCTGAACCAGAGTCAATTCGCAAACGTTAGGGGAAATAGCGTGGATCACAAAAATCCCCTTTGTATCCCCCCGCACCACACTTGATGTAGTTTTTAGTTGGCGGGAGTTGTTTGTTCTTCGCGAAATGGAATCTCGGTCTTTCTTACTAGACATACTGACAGTGGTTGTGCGCGAACTTTTTTTGATGATTCCGGCAGTGTTGGCAGGGGCGCCAGCATTGTCGTCGTCGTCGTCGTCGTCGTCGTCGTCGTCGTCGTCGTCGTCATCGCCACCGCAGTTGTCGTCGTCGACATCACTCCCTTTGACAGCGTTTTTGTCAGGGAAGGTAATCGCCCTCTTGAAAACTGATGATAGGGGCGAGAGGGACGTAGTAGTAGTACCCGTCCTAGAGCGACTTTTGGTGCCGCTCAAATCGTCGCCAACAGAACCACTTGCACTCACGTCGATTGGACCCCGCATCGCATGAGTCACTTTTCTAAAAGTTTTTGAAAAAATTGTTCCAGTACCTCGGGAGGTCGCATTTTCGTACTCCTCATCGCGCTCATCTCCCTCGCCATAATCAACAGTGCTTAAGACCGAGGCAATAGCCTCGTCCTCGTCCGTGAGGTCTAGATGGCAGAGGGGATTGGACATGATTAATTCTGCAGCAAGGGAAGGATCATTTTCTGGGTCGAGGTCGTCATTCTTCATGAGGGTATTTTCGGAGGAGCTTCCCATTTCCATTTCAGGGATAGTAGGCACCTTTGTGCTCCTACCTGCTGATGCCCAAGACGTTCGCCCACTCGTGTCTACACCATTCAATGGCCCCAAAAGGCAATTTTCAAATGCATAGACGGCGATTTTCTCATCACACTTGCCCCAATCAGACTGCTGCGTATTATAACTCCAAACACCCCTGTTGACGAACTCCCTATTGCTCAAGCCGCTAATCATCTTGATATGATGGCGAGTAATATGTGTGTGGCTTTTGCCTACATAACGGACAGCTCGGAGTAGCTCCCCTTCCTTTTTCCGGTGGAATTCCATTCTGTTGTTGCTGTCAAAGAGCCATAACCAAGCGAGAACCTCATCAGCCGAGGCGTGGACCGTCGCAATGCACTTCCCCCACGCACTTGACTCTCCAGCCTTGTGCTTTGAGAATTTTTGCGTAAAATGTTTTTTGGTTCCCTCCATCTGGTCCAACCGAACCCATTTCCCAAAATTACGCCTTGAGCTATCCATCCCCATGGTCGTCTCCCGCCGCTCTATCCGCCCCCCCATGTTCATCATACTCGCATAATCCAGACTCAATTTGATGAGCGTGGATTCTTCACTGGTAAGGTCAGGCGCATCGCTGATATTGTCCATAAACATCACACGCTCAGCTTTGTCGAGGTATTCTTTCCGATCAAAGTGCCGGAAGCAATCCTCAACGCGTCGGAGGATTATCAGTAGGTTGGAAGACAAAAGCTTTGTGGGTATATTGCCCTTCAAAGAGAGAGAAACACACCAAGTGACCTTGCAACACTCTCTGGACATTCGCTCTAGGAGCAAAATTCCCTTCATCTCCCCTCGCTTGCAATTGTCCAGGGTGGTCGGACGAAATGACTTCTTTAATTCTGATTCCTCCACAGAGGCAATCGCAACACATGTTACATCCTCGCTCACATCCTTGGCAATCATCCTATAGAGAAAATCTCGAGGTGAGATCGGGTAGGCATAGCTTCTCACATCGTAGATGACAAAATTATAGGGTTTTGTCCTCTCCACCACTTTCAGGGGATACTTGGGGGAGAGGGGAGAGGACTTCTTGTGCAAAGACTGGTTCAGCGGGGACTCAAGATCGGCAAACCAGGGAAATATACGTTCCGGCGGGGCATGAATCGTTGCCGAACACTTCCCCCATAAACCCTGCTTACCAAATCCCCGCCTAGTCCACTGTTGCAATTGTGTCGAAAGAGGGTTGAATTAGTTAGACAGTAAGTCAGAAAAAAACGTGAGCGATTATTAATTGGAGTGAGTGTTTCACCTACCTTAGGGAAACGTATATTCTCCCCCCAATCTCGCCACTCTGAACTGTAAGGATCGGCATCAAAGAACACGCGCTGGACAAACTGCTGCTCAATAATGCTGTGGGCGCGCACTGTTGTAGAAGAGAACATCACAGGAGGAGAAAAGGTTAACGTGCTAATAAGACAAAAACTACGATCATGAGTCTCTCAGATGTTTTATATTTAATAACCTTACTGCAAGGAGGTGCCTTTTTATACACTCAACTCTCTCATCAGCTAGCTGACTCAAGCTCAGACAAGCGGTCGGTCGGTCAAACTGAGGTCTGAGGTCTGAGGTCGGTGGTCTTGGAAGAACTTACTTAAGAAGAATGGGTTGGGACAGCAAAGCAAAGCGGCTAAGGAAAATTGGAGTACATAAATTCTCTTCGAATAAGGGAAGTCGGATGAAAAAAATGAGGGGGCAATGGGATAAATTGTATTATTCTCTTTGAAGGGAAGTCGGATGAAGAAATGAGGAGGGGGGCAAATGGGAAAATAATAGAACGAATAAAACATTCCAGCGGCGTGACAATGATGAACGTTGACAATGTGAGAGAGCGTTCTCGAAAAGTTCATATTTTAAAATCGTTATTCCTCGACGAGACCAGTTCCGTTCCAACCCGATTTTCTTTGGCGAGCCTTTCGCTCTCTCTTCTGTCGTGGTCCATCTCTTCTAGCTCTTGCTCAACCTCCTTCTCATTGTTGAGTTGTGCCGTTCTCATCATGTCCGTAATATCGTCGCCATACTTTGTCTTCGGCTGTAGATCCATATGACTGTAGCTTGGCCTATCCTCGCTTATGCTTCCGATGCCAGCACTCCTGCCGCTACTGCTGGCAATACTGTCTCTTCCACTTCCCTCGCTGCCATTGATGTCATAATTTACGCTTCCGATAGACTTGCTTCGCTCACTTAAGCTCCTAGTTTTTGCCTCAGGTACCACGAAACTCTTCAAATCCTGGCTAGTTGGCCTACTCGAGTTGCCATCCAACGATTTCCTTGCATCGCTGGCCTTCCGGGCCATTTCTCCAACCTTAGGCGGTGGACTAAAGACGATTGACTTTATGGGTAAGTCATCCAGGTTAACAGTTGACATGATTTCGTCGTTTTCGCTTTCGTTGCCATTTCCACTTTCTACTGGCACTGGCGGTGCGGCAGCAGGGGGAGGGGCGCTTGGTCCCCTGACACGTGCAATCTGCGTTGGTTCTCGTCCCCCCTCACTATCACCCGTATTAACATCACCCAAGCCATCTTCTCCAAGAATATTCTCCAACTTATCTTGGTGAACACCTAAAATATTGTCGGCATGGCATTTCCATTGCCCCATCACTAGCTCCAAAACGACCTTAAAGAGATTTTCAATTGTGTTCACCCTGACACTGTTCTCCATTTCTTCGAAAATGTTGCCGACTTCGCTAGTCCTCGCGGCAAGCGATGACCTCGCTGCTTCGAGCTTCCCTAAATTGCCCTCAAGCTTCCCCTTGAGTTCCACTCCCTTGTTAATAATCTTTTGGTTTCCAGGGTCAGCATCAGCATCCATCTTATTGCTTTCAACTGCGCGTTTCAAAGCATCGACTTTCGTGCTGTAGTGCTGGTAGTCAAGAAGAAGAGCACCCCTGGCAACGGCTTTTTTCTCGCAGGAAATGAAAGTGGGCCCAAACTCCTTCAGGGGAATGACTACTAGATCTTCAATTCGTGTTGCAAATGTATTCCGAGAGTGGGCGACATTACCGCTGAAAATTCCAAAATGCTCCTTCATCGCATTGACCCCCTCCAACATCTTCGCAGGGGAACTCACAATATTTTGTGACGTGTCATCTCCGTAAAAATCTGAGATGTCACTGAAACTCTGAGCTACATTCATTTGTGCGTCCAGCAGATGTAACAAGTGGGGAAGAAAGTTGGTAAGCGTTTGACAAATGTAATCAATGTCCTAGAGTACAGGGACCAAGCGACAATAATGAAAGTGACAGAGGTTGTCGTTGTGTTAGTCGTTACGCAATAGTATCAGGTCGCAAATTGCAATGCCAAGTTCGCACCTTCTTCAAAAGCTTGAATTGCTTCAGTTTCTCCAAAAAAATACTATCTTCATTCACCGTCCCGCTTCTTTCCTCTCTACATCCCTCAACCCCTGTGCTCTTAACGCTCGCCGGACCCCCACCCTCTTTCTTCGAGCCTAGGTGCTTTTTCATATGAGAAAGACTCTGTCCAATTTCGCTGGACCGTTTTGAGAGCCCCTTGGCAAATTTTGTCACCCCACTCGATGACCTCCGTTTGTGCTCGGCAATGGCCTCGGGGATGACACGATCATTCCCACGGCTCGTCCCATTGATGTCATACTGGTATCCGTCCAAAGTGCTGAACCCCCTTTCGAGCTTGCGCCAGAAACCGCCCAAGTTAAGAAGGAACAATTCCAGCCCGACAGTGCTGAACTTGACTCGATTCTCCTCAAACGACCGAGCCATCTCTCCAAACGCATCTACCGCTGACTGCAACTCCCGGCTACAGCTTTCAAGCTTCTCATGGTTTCTAATCTTGCGTTCTTGAGCCATTTCATTGGCTTTGGATAACTTAGCATTGTTTGGGTCAACCTGGAGCTCCCCCATTGTTTTCTCTGCCTCGATGCTCACCGCCTCAACCTTTTTCTCGTAGTGGTCTACATCGAGCTGCAGCCTACTCACACTTTTATACGCCGCCTTAACTTCCGGCAACTTTCCTAGTTCTACATTCAACTCAACAGCCGCGGCTGCGTGCTCTCCCGTACACAATTTGGGAACAACATCACTCAGCAGACTTTCACAAACTACCCGAACCTTCATCGCCTTGACCGTCTGCTCTCTTTCACCTGCGCATAACTCGTGCTCTCCGAGCGCCTCGAAAGAACACAATATCTTCACTAAATCATTTAGAACAGAAAGGTGACATACGTCCAATGTTTGAAGACGAGAAAGTAAAGTCTTGTACTGCTTGCAGACCATTCCAATTGCCTTATACTGACCTTTAAAGTCAGTGGACGAATGATCGGGTGTTTCCATGCCCGGAGGTGGGGGGAGGGATTGAGTCACAGAGGACGGGTCAGAGGATTGGGGGGCAAAAGGGACAGGGGGATCAGACAAAGTTGACTTGCGGGAAGGCATTGACCCATGGGACAATAAGAAATTAATTTTTTTCATCGCTGCACCACTGAAAAAGCGAGGAAAATATACTACTCTTAAATGTAAGTACTCGTTCAGGGTGTTTTTTAGAGACCATTCACAAAAAACCAAAGCAAAAAAAAGAAAACTGAAAAAGAAGAAATCCCCCGGCACACCGTCCCCCTCGCCTTCTTCCCCGCCTACTCCATCTCCATCTCCATCTTCGTTTTCATTTTCTTTCCTTTTTCTCCCCCCACCTCCCCCTCATAATGGCGTCTTCAGCGTATGCAATCCTTCAACGTCGTGCCATTCAATGCAGCTTTAGCTCTGTGTTCCACATTTCGAAAACTGGAGCGCCCACCTCTCAAGCAAAGACATTTGAGAACATATTTCTGGTTGGAGTTGGTGTTCCCCTTGTGGGGATGGGAGTGCTTGGTTATATAAAGTTCTTCGGTTTTGCTGTTTGAAGCGACAATTCGATGACGCCAATGCTCGCTTCTGACCGCTCCGCGCTCGCAGCTTCTGCCACGGATGGATGAAATGCAAGAAATTCTCTGCCTCATGCATAATGCACAATTTAGCAAGGAAGGGGGCAAAAGGTGCGAGAAGAAGAAGAAACTTAAGCAATGCAGATAAAAAATTGGAGTAATTTTGATGCGGTGCTGGTAAAAATACTCGCATTCCCCCCTTTGTCATTAACAGCACTGCTGCCCCCTCAATTCCGCTTCCCCAAATATTCATCGAAAGTCTTGAACTCATTCTCCTTCAGCATTTCTTCAGTGCCCAGAAGTGCGGGCCTTACATATCCCTCTGTCCTCTCTAGGAAGCCAACCTTATCAAACACATCGACCTGGACCAGGTCATCCCTGAGTTCGACAGCCCTGTCGAGGAGTTTCTTTTCGAGTTCGGTCGCTTCCCTGCCCTCCGCGCGAATCTCCTTCGCGACCTTGTCAGCCTCGTATAGCTCCGGCATTGATCGGACTAGATCAGAGAGCTGGTGCTTCCCATCTTTTGGATCGTTAATGTACACTCCTTCAAGATACATTTTCCACAATTCAGTAGGTTTAGTGAATTGATTTGCGACGATTTTGGTAAGAGAATCAGAAGGCAATCTATAGTTGGCCGAGAAGGAGCCGAGAGGAAAGCAACACGCTCCCATCACAGTACCAGCGAAGCCGCCAAGTGGCCCAGGGAAATTCCTCCTGGCCTCACGCAGTGCCTCCTGTGCTTCCACTTCTAAACGAAGCATTGCATGTTCAGTAACAGCTTCCAACCCTTTAACACCTTTCCTCATCTCATAATGGTGCAACGTGGCGTATCCGAGAAATATCGCACCCATGCAATCCGCAAGGCGTCCCATGAGCAACTCCTCAAATTTCAGCTTCCCGCCAAGAGTGAAACAAAGGTCGGCCGTGATGGCAAAATTCGCACTCAATCGCAGTAGCTGATCCTCGTGATAACGGACCATTTTATATCCATCAGTGTATGCGTCATCCGCCCTCGCTCTCGACTCGACACTCGACCGGATCCCCCTGGTAATGCTGTCGAAAACATTCGTGAAGCCGTGCCCGATGACCTTCTTAAGCTGTGTGCCAAAGACCTTCTGGGCGCCCGGATCGTCGGATTGGAGACTCTCGATTAACTCCAACATGTGAGGGTGACAACGAGTCAGACCCTGTCCGATAATCTGGAAACTTCTCGTCATTACATTCGCACCTTCGACGGTGATAGCAACAGGCAGTGAGAGATATCCAGATGACATGTAGTTACGAGGACCTCTTGAAATCCCACTGCCAGCGGTAATGTCCATCCCATGCTTGACAATATCCCTTCCGCGATTGGTGCAATTCTGCTTCATGATAGAACTCACCACCATCGGCGCTTCATGGTTATCAACGATAGCATTCATCAAATCCCCGCCAGCAATCACTGCCAACCCATCACTCGCAGCATCGGCCAGCGCTTCCTGAATACCCCCGAACTCCGCGATCGGAACCTTAAACTGTTTCCTAGCCCTACAATACGCCCCGACTACACCCGCCACGGACCTGGCACTGGCGATGCTCGCAGCGGGCAAGCTGACGCCGCGCCCTTCCGCCAGGCATTCCACGAACATGTGCCAGCCGAATCCGCAGCGTTCAACGCCTCCGAGGATATTCTCCATGGGGACCCAGACGTCCGTACCCTCGACAGTGCCGTTCATGAACGCGGCGACGAGTGGGACATGACGCGGTCCCATGTTCAACCCGGGATGGGAGCGCTCTAAGAGGGCGACTGTGAAGCCTTCTGTGGCGTTGGGGATGTCCGCGAGGAGGTTGTCAGGGTCCTTGAGATCGAATCCAATACCCACAACACCAGCGACAGGTGCGAGCGTGATATACCTCTTCTTGAACGTGGTCCTCACCCCAAGTTTACCGTCCCTCTTCTCAACCGTACCAAAACTCCCAATCAAACTCGTTGCGTCACTCCCGCTGTGCACACCCGTCAAGCCAAAGCAAGGAATGAGCGTGCCGTCCGCAAGGCGGGGAAGGAAATATCCCTTCTGATCGTCGGTTCCGTAGCGGACCAGGAGCTCACCAGGGCCGAGGGAATTGGGGACGGCAACCGTCGCATTTGCATCAACGCAGTGAGTCGCTAGCTTCGCCAGGATTGCAGAGACGGCCGCAGTTGAGAAGCCTTTTCCGCCGTATTCCTGGGAGACGGCAGGGGATAAAGAATAATGATGTGTTAACATGGTTGGCTGACATGGAATTGGAACGAATGATCATATCGGATGATCATATCGGATGATCATACCGGATGATCATATCGGATGATCATATCGGATGATCATATCGGATGATCATATCGGATGATAGTATCAAATGGGATTCCCTCACTCACCTTGGGTATCTTAAGAGAAAAGAAGCCTCCCTTTCTCATGTAGTCCCAAGCTTCCTTGGGAAAGTCCTTCCCTTCAATTACCTCATAATCACAGAGCATCTTACAAAGTTTCGGGACTTCATCGTTCATGAAATTAACCTCCTCCTCCGTTAGATACGTGCCGCGTTCCTCATCTATCTTATACGTGTCGATGAGCTTTGCTAGAGAGGGAGAACCGGTGAAGATGTCGCGGTCAAATCCAATTGTGCCAGCTCCAAGTGCGATTTGTTCAGTAGCTGATATCGGGGGCATCACTCCCCTACTCGCCTTGTACAGCAATGACGTCAGGAATGTCCTCTCAGAGCCAACACGGCCACGCGAACCGATACCAGAACCGATACCGAGACATCCTCCCTGATATGAACCCAAACCTGAGCGAATTAATGAAGATGAATGCCTGGACGATCTCAACATGTTAATAAGATGGATTCGATATCTATTCTAGCGGATTCGTTGCTTATAGATATGAAATATACTATTGGAACTCAACAATCACTGAAATCTGCTGCCAGTCCCCTAAACGCAATACAAGTTCCAAATTAATTCATATTACCGTTAACCCATCCGCCATGCTGTCTAGATTGTCCGTGTCCCGGGGTTTTCGTTCGTCATTCCGTCAATGTGCTCTGTCGACGTCAGCCCCAGCTTCTACCCATGTGCCCTCTTGGTCAACGATTGATCCGTCGACAGCTGGCTTGACCTCTCCCATGATTCCCACGATGAATCTTGTTAATGGCGAGTGGACGTCAGCGGCGTCGAGGTCGATGGTCATCCCTGACCCCCTGAGGGCCAGCAAGGAAGGCCTTGCGACCGTACCTCTTGTCCAGAGTGATGAGCTCGGACCTTTCATCGATTCCTTGAAGTCTGTTCCGAAGACCGGTCTTCACAACCCTCTGAAGAATGTGGATCGCTACGTCGCACTCGGAGATATTAGCAGCAAGGCGGGAGATGCTCTTGCCGACCCTGAAATCCAGGATTACTTTGCCAAGTGCATCCAGCGTTGCATGCCGAAGTCCTACGCCCAGTGTCGCGCCGAGGTCGCCGTGACGGCCGCGTTCCTGAAGAACTTTTCGTCGGACAACGTGCGATTCCTCTGCGGGAACGACTTTGGCGTCACGGGTGACTATGATGGTCAGGTCAGCAGAGGATACCGGTGGCCTTATGGGCCTGTTTGCATCATTGCGCCGTTTAATTTTCCCCTCGAGATTCCCGTCCTTCAGTTGATGGGGGCTCTTTTCATGGGAAATAAGCCCGTTTTGAAACCGGCGGAGAAGGTATCCTTTGTGATGGAGCAATTCATCCGTCTCCTCGTGGATTGTGGCATGGACCCAAAGGATGTCGACTTGCTCAACTGTGAAGGTCCAGTTGTCGGGGAGTTGATTGAGAAGGGCGGAGTTCGAGTGACTCAGTTTACGGGAAGCTCTCGTGTCGCGGAGCTTTTGAGTGAGCAGACAAGGGGCAAGGTAAAGATCGAGGATGCCGGCTTCGACTGGAAGATCCTTGGCCCCGATGTCGGGGATGTTGACTATGTCGCTTGGCAGTGCGACCAGGATGCATACGCCGCATCTGGCCAAAAATGCTCTGCTCAGAGCATTCTTTTCGCCCACGACAACTGGATGGAAGCCGGAATCGTCGATAAAGTCGGGGATCTAGCGAATAACCGCAAGTTGGACGACCTGACTGTCGGCCCGATTATGACGCACACCACAGCCGACATGAAGCGCCACATTGACGATTTGTTGACTATTCCTGGCGCTAAGATTCTCTGGGGAGGGAAAGAGCTGGACGACCATGATATACCTGACTGCTACGGTGCTATGGAGCCTACAGCCGTGTTTGTTCCCCTCAAGGAGATGATGAAGCCTGAGAATTTTGACCGTGCAACGACTGAGTTCTTCGGTCCTTTCCAGGTTGTTACGAGCTATGCGGACGAAGATATTGACACGGTTCTTGAGGCACTTGAGCGAATG
>ENA-OWPI01001920-OWPI01001920.1-marine-metagenome-genome-assembly--contig:-NODE-1920-length-21129-cov-3.350798_pt1 | contig 21129 bp, 11 predicted proteins | sample MGYA00238138_ERZ651775 | MGnify/ENA primary metagenome ERZ651775 (study PRJEB26906, sample SAMN06265043) | marine metagenome | isolation source: Helgoland LTER site | place: Germany:Helgoland, sampling...
TGTCGTTTGTAAATGTTAGTGGAGTTCCTTGCACTACATATATTGCAGGTTTAACCTCAACAGTGTTTGCATCTATTATTGCTGTAACCTTACAGCCGGCTGCTACACCAACGCCTTGGACGCTCATTCCAACAGCCAAGTTTGCTGTTGAAGTAACTGGCAAAAATCCTGTTTCTCCATCTAGACTAAAGTACCTAAAAGACACACGGCCTATTAGGTCACCAGTGCTCAACATCTTTAATCCTTGCGGCACTCTTCTATTGGTATCATAGATTATGCTGTAATCCAATACCTTTCCTGCAGTATTGGTTGCTTCTATAGTAAATTCACTTACTGCACCGTTGTCTATTTCTCCCAAATCAGCTGGACTTATCCAAACAATTTCTTCGTTGCGTGTTCGTTTTACGTTAAGACTAAAAATAACAGGATCACTAATAACACCTGGTGTTAATGTTCGATATGCTTTTACACTAAAAGTGTATGTTTTGATATCTTGGGTTTGCTCAGGTAGTGTGCCAAACAACCAACCTGTGTCTCGATCAATTGACAATCCAGCTGGGAATCCTTCTGCACCTTGGTCAAATAGCAATGAATCAAAACCAGTACCACCTGCAATGTATAGTATTTCTATTATGTCAGCGGCGCCGGGGGTAAGACTTACGAAAGTTAAATCTGTTCCTGATGTTGTGTAGTCAACAGTGGGAAAATATATTGTGTCGTTTATTCTTACACTGATATCAACTGCCGCGGCTGCTCGGTCCATAGTGTACGGACCAGTTGACCCATCACCATTTAATGTTTGACTGACAGGATAATCCAGTTGATCCAGTCCGCTAAACAGTAGGTCATCAACTGCCCATTGTACATCTTTTGCCTCTGGGTCGTATGCAAGGAACTTGTATGCAAAAGTGTCCCCTACTACTCTTGTTGGTAGTGAATTTGGAGCATTTAAAATAATTGGGCGATAACTGTTGTCATGATCTATAGTAATAAATGTGTTATTGACAATAGTAATATCGTTGTCAGCTGTAAAGTTTGCTTTGCTAACAATAAGTGCTCTACAGTTTAGTGTATTAAACTTGGCACCATCAGTTACTTGTACAGTAAAGTTGTAAGAACGGTCTGTGCTTTCAGGGAGAGCATCAAATATAACACTCTCTACTCCAGCCGCTTCAAATCCCAAATCGTTGATATTAGCGGCGATAATGTCTACGTAACCAGAAAGTAAACCTGTTGAACTAAATGTTGTACCGGGCGGTAAATCACCGTCGATTATACTCCAATACACAGTAGCCGAAGGGTTATCATTGGTTGATGCAAACTGATAACTTAGGAATTCTCCGTCAAAGAATGCACCTACTAGATCTGGTCTTGGTGTTATTACTGGACCAACAGTGTTGCTGACTGTTAAAGAAAAAGACCGATCAGCAACGAGACCATCTGGATTGGATGCTCTTACTGTGAATGCATATTTTTTAATTTGGTCAACACTGCTGAGGATAGTTGGTGCACCACGCAACTCGCCAGCTGTTGTAACGTACATTCCACCAGGCAACTCACCACTTATGAAACTGTAGGTAAGTGTTTGGTCACTTATTTCTGTTGCTTCAAACTGTAGTGAAAAGAACTGTGATTCGGGTATAGTGCCTAAATCACCTTTAGCAGTTACCCATGTAATTGTGCTCATTTATAACACCACTATTTCAATAACTCTTTCGTCAGTATCTGTGCTGGTTTCTAGTGCAACACCAAATACTTTACTGTTACCTGCTTTTGCGCATCCATTGTCTGCTGATACTAGTTCGTCGCCTTTGGCTACGGCACCTACTACACGACACGGTACACGCCCTTTTAGTGCAACTGCTTGTCCGTCTGCGTCTTTGTTCATCAAAAACGCTGGTGCTGTGGATATAACACCAATTGCACGTTTGCCTTCTGAACTTGCTGTTACTTCTGCTGAGCCACCAACCACAACAACTGTACCTGGTGCATAAATTTGATCTGTGGTGTAGTTTTCTGCCAAGTCAGCATATATTGCTTGTGTTGCTGTACCTGTAAAGTAACTTGCTTGTACATTGCCAGCAAACGTACCAGTTGTACCTGTATGTGTTGGAGCATTAACAATGTTTGCTTGTAATGTATTGGTTACGTTAACATGACTAACACCAACGTTTCCGTTTACTGTTAACACATTGGTTGTTTTATTGTAAGTAAGGTCAGCATCACCACCAAGAGTACCACTGTCGTTGAACTGTACTTGTGTGTCTGCACCGCCTACACTAGCAAATGGGGCACTGTTTCCTGACCAAAATACGCCACTATCAACATACACCTTGTCTGATCGTACATCACCACCTACACCAACACCACCTGCACCTGTAACTACAATAGCACCTGTGGTTTTATTGGTACTGGTTGTAGTAGATGAAGCAACAATATTTGATTGGAATTCAGAAACTCCAGTACTTGTGAAACCTGACCCGTTGATAGTATCAACACTGAGAGTGTTAATGTATGCATTTAGGTACGCACTACCAGGTTGCCCTAACCAGTGTGTGTTACCGGTATCTGGGATAATGTTTGCTGTTGTGGTTACACCCGACACATTCAAACCTGTGAGTGTACCAACACTGGTAACACTTGGTTGTGCATTTGTTTTAAGTGTACCAATTAAGTTTCCACGGAATGCGGCATTGTTGCCTACTGCGTGTATATCACTTACAAAAGTGTTGCCTGACACACCCAAACCACCTGTAACAATCACAGCACCAGTTGTTTTACTGGTTGACGCTGTTGCTGATTGGAATGTGGTTGCTAGTCCAACAGTACCACCATTAAACGCACCAGCGGAAGTTACAACTGGACTACCGTTGATATAAATTGTATCTGCACCGCTAAAGTTCATGTTTCCAACATGGAATCCCCTAACGGTAATATTACCTGTGCTAACAGTACCTGTGTTAGCAGTTACTAAATTTCCAGCAATGTGTACATTACCTGCAACACCTGTGCCACCTTTAACTATTAATGCACCAGTTGTGCTTGACGTTGTGCTGGTTGTGTTGCTTAACATCAACTGCCCGAACTGTACATTACCCGGCGTACCTGCAGTAACCACGTTTGATACAACAGTTGTGTTATCTAAGTAGACTAAACTTTCAGAAGTGTTCTGCCATCCAAGAAAGAATGTTTTTTCACTTGCGTCATAATACTGTGCGGCAATACCAATGTCTTTACCATCGTCACTGCTTAGTCCACCGCCATCAAAGTGTAGGTCCAAAATAGGAGCACTGGTGTTTTGACTTGCACTGCTGGTCTGCGCACCTGTAACATTCAAGTTACCAATAATGCTAACATTACCTACAATGGTTGCACCATCTTGGCTAACAAACAAATTACCATAACTGGTAACTGTGTTGCCCACAATACTGTCTGCATTAACATAGGATGAAGCAAGAACATAGGTGTTAGATACAATGTAGCCACCAGTCACACTTGCGGCACTGATTATGCTTTGTCTTGTGCCTGCAAATAGCCCTTCGTTGAATGTTTGAAAATTGTCATTAACAGTTCCAAACGCAGACCGTATAGTATCACCAGTTCCGTCGTTTGCTACTGCTCCTGTGTTAATGTTAATGTACGCCATTTTTTATCCGTTTTTAATATTTACTCTTTTAATATCTACCTACTGCTACTTCAATTAGCGCAACAGAGTCGTCTTCGATCACTTCTAAGCTCTTACCAATAACACATCCTGGAATCCATTGTGCTTTGTCCAGTGCCTGTGCTACGCCTGGTGTAGCACTTGTTACCAACAGTGTACCTTTGTTTACTGGTCCTTGGACCATACATGGTAAACGTCCTGTGAGTCCAACTGCAATACTTCCACTGCCTGTGTTCATCAAGTATGCAGGTTGTGTACTTACAATACCTGCTACTCTTTCATCATGTGATACACTTGTAACTGTAACTTCTTGTTCGCCACCAAATACCAATACAGTACCTGGATCGTATGTGGTATCTGCTTGATAATTCTCTGCCAAGTCAGCATATAGTGCTTGTGTAGCAGTACCTGTAAAGTAACTTGCGGATACGTTGCCACTAAATGTACCAGTGGCACCTGTAATTGTATTAGCATTTAAAGTAAATGCCTGTACTGAGTTGGTTACATTTACATGACTAGCACCTACATTAGCACTAAATGTACCAGTTGCGCCTTCAACACTAGATACAACAAGTGTTCCAGCAGTAACTGATAGGTCACCTGTAGCAGTGCCAGTAGCTGTGGTTGTACCAACAACAAACTTGTCAGCAGACTCATCCCAACCAATAAATGCGTTGTCGCCTGTGCTACCACGCTCCATTAATATACCTAAGTCACTCGCATTACTTGAAGCACCAGTGTTAAGTTCAATCAAGCTGTCTTCTACAGTACTGTTTGTAGTAGTAATACTTGCAGTCTGACCTGTAACAGTTAGGTTACCCCAAATTGTTGCGTCTTGTGCATATATTGCTCCTAAACTTGCACTTGCACTACCAAGGTCTTGTGTAATATTACCAGCTGGTATTAAATCACCGTCTGTGTTAACAGTCCAACGTAGTGTTGCGGCGCCTGCTCCTGCGTAGATCTTAGCACCATCGTCTGCGGCTGAAAACTGTACATAGCCATTTGGTGACTCTAGTGATGCCACTGTTGAAGTTGTAATAATTCTACGTACTTCAATCTTGTCACCTGTTGCTGGAGCCTCAGTAAATGTTAGTGTAGTTCCGCTAACAGTGTATGCTGTGGTTGGAAGCTGTACAACACCGTTGATACTTGCAATTACGCCTGCTGTTGTAGCTGACGCACCAAGTGTAAAGCCTGTTGTACTATCATCACCGTCAAATGTATCACTAGCAAGTACAGTAAATTCACTACCTGCTGTAGTCCATGCACTGCCGTCGTAAAACTCTAAATCAGCAATACTGGTGTTGAAACGTATCATACCAGCTGTGTCAGTACCACCAACACTGCCTGGACGTTGTGCTGTTGTACCACTTGGTATCAAGATACTGTCTGTGGTGTTGATTTGCAGTTTAGCACCAGTAACCAAATCGCTTACTGCGGCACTGTTACCAACCAATACTTGATCGTAACCACTTGCGCTACGTGCCCAAAGCAATGATGTGTCATTTGCACCATAAACTTTAACATCGTAGTTAGCAGTTTGATCAACGTTGAGTAGCGCACCGCCACCAACATTGATGTTACCACCAATACCAGCACCACCAGTACCTGTAATTACCAATGCACCAGTAGCATCGCTTGTGCTTGCTGTACCTGCTGTTGCATCAATACGTCCTGCTAGTGTTGAAATACCACTTGCACCAAGTGTTGTAAATGCACCAGTTCCAGCACTTGCGGCACCAATGTTTGTACCATCAATTGCGCCACCGTTAACATCAACGTTACCACTACTAAAGTTTGTTGCTACTAATGTTGTAACGTTACCGTTGGTTGCGTTTACACCAGTTGATGTAGTAGTTTGTGCATTAACTGTTGTACCTGTTAGTGTTGTGATGTTACCACTGGTACTGTTTACAGTAGTACTTGTAGTAGTTTGTGCATGTACTGTTGGTGCTGTAAGTGTTGTAATGTTACCAGTAGTAGCATTAAGTGTAGTACTTGTAGTAGTTTGTGCATCAACTGTTGGTGATGTCAACGTTGTAATGTTACCAGCAGTTGCATTAACTGTGGCGCCATTAAGTATTGTTGCATCTACCTGTGCTACAGTTGAAGTACCTGAAGCACTTAGTGTTGTAAATGCACCTGTGCTTGCACTTGCGGCACCAACTGGTGTTCCGTCAATTGCACCACCATTAACATCAACATTGCTACTACTAAAGTTTGTTGCAACTAGTGTTGTGTTGATTACATCTGTTGCTGTTAGTGTAGTTACATTACCAGTTGTAGCATTAAGAGTAACTGGATTAACAGTAACAGCATTTAATGTTGTTGCTAATCCTGCACTTATAACAACTTCACCTGTGCCATTTGGTGTTAAGTTAATATCACCATTGGTATCAGTTGATGTAATACTATTACCATTGACATTGATATTATCAACATCTAAATCACCAGTAACGTCAACAGCACCTGTAACTGCAAGAGCTGTACCACTCCAGGTTAAGTTAGCATCATCTTCAAGTTCGCCACTTGTACCAGCAACAACAAGTCTGTTGTCAGTTAGGTCGCTAACTGCCATACTGCCTGCTGTAAGTGTTGTAACATTACCAGTAGTAGCATTAACTGTAGTACTTGTAGTAGTTTGTGCATGAACAGTTGGTGCAGTTAGTGTAGTGATGTTACCAGTTGTAGCATTAAGTGTAGTAGTTGTGGTTGTTTGTGCATCAACTGTTGGGCTAGTAAGTGTTGTAATGTTACCAGCTGTGGTGTTGAGTGAAGCACTATTTAATATTGTAGCATCTACTTGTGCTACAGTTGAAGTACCACTTGCACTTAGTGTTGTAAATGCACCTGTACTTGCACTTGCACTACCAATTGCTGTTCCGTCTACAGTACCGCCGTTAATGTCAGCGGTAGTAGCAACTAAACCATTTGTGGTTAAGTTTGTGCCATCGTATGTAAGATTGGTACTGTCTTCTAATGCACCATTTACACCTGCAAAAACAACTCTATCGTTTGTTAAGTCGCTTACTGCTAGTGTGCTTGCAATAACTTCACCTGTACCGTTAGGAGTAAGTGCAATATTGCCATTTGATACACTAACAATTTCATTGCCATTTACATCTAAATCACCACCTAGTTGAGGTGTTGTATCTTGTACAACATCAGTCATCACAGTACTGAAACTTAACTGCGCACTTCCGTCTGTAATCAGTGCTTGACCAGCTGAGCCGTCTGCTTGTGGATGACTTAATCCGTCAAGTACGACACTACCAGTGCCATTTGGTGTGATGTTAATATCGCCGTTGGTGTCAGTTGATGTAACGTCATTGCCATTAACTGCAATGTTGTCAACTGCTAAATCACCAGTAACATTTAAGCCACCAGTAAGATTTAAGTCTGTACCATCAAACGTAAAGTTAGCATCATCTTCAAGCTCACCACTTGTACCAGCAATAACAACTCTGTTGTCAGTTAGGTCACTAACTGCCAAACTACCTGCTGTTGCAGTAGTAATGTTACCAGTAGTAGCATTAACTGTAGTACTTGTAGTAGTTTGTGCATCAATTGTTGGGCTAGTAAGTGTTGTGATATTACCTGCAGTTGCATTAACTGTAGCACCATTTAATATAGTAGCATCAACTTGAGCAACTGTTGAAGTTCCGGTTGCGCTTAGTGTTGTAAACGCACCAGTACCTGGTGTAGTAGCACCAATGTTTGTACCGTCAACTGTACCACCATCAATATCGGCTGTTGTAGCGTCAAGTGATGTAAATGTACCAGTAGCGGCTGTGTTTGCGCCAACGTGTACGTTGTCAATAAAGCCACCTGTTGCTTGTACGTTACCACTACTAAAGTTTGTAGCAACCAATGTAGTATTAATTACATTTGTAGATGTTAGTGTTGTGATAGAACCAGTTGTGGCTTTTACTAGTTTGTTAAAGTTCCAACTGTCGTCTGCATTTGCATACGTAAGTGTAGCATTAGCACCATCAACTGTAATACCAGCACCGTTAGCGGCTGCGGCATCTGCGGCACCGTCAGCAATAGTAATGTTCAAATCTTCAACATTAAGTGTTGCTGTGTTAATAGTTGTTGTGTCACCTTCAACTGTCAAGTCACCAGTGATAACAACATCACCACCAACATTCAAGTTTTCGCCAATACCAGCACCACCTGTAACAACCAAAGCACCCGAACTTGCGTTTCCACTGCTTTGTGAACTTGTTACTGTTGTGTTACCACTTGCGCTTAGTGTTGTAAATGCACCAGTACTTGCGCTTGCGGCACCAATTGTGGCTCCGTCAACTGCGCCACCGTTAATGTCAACATTACTTGAGCTAAAGTTTGTAGCAACCAGTGTTGTGTTGATTACGTTTGTTGCTGTTAGTGTGGTTACATTACCGGTTGTAGCATTAAGCGTAGTAGTTGTAGTTGTTTGTCCATCAATTGTTGGTGCAGTTAGTGTAGTAACGTTACCAGCAGTAGCATTTAGCGTAGCACCGTTTAGTACAGTTGCATCTACTTGAGCTACTGTTGAAGTACCTGAAGCACTTAGTGTTGTAAATGCACCAGAACCTTGTGATGAAACACCAATGTTAGTGCCGTCAATTGTACCGCCATCAATGTCGGCTGTTGTAGCGTCAAGTGATGTAAACGAACCTGTAGCGGCTGTGTTTGCACCAACATGTACATTATCAACATAACCACCTGTTAAGGCAGCATTGGTTGCTGACAAATCAGTAAATGTACCAGCGGCAGCACTTGCTCCACCAATTGTTGTTCCGTCTACTGTACCGCCATTAATATCAGCAGTTGTAGCAACTAAACCGTTTGTGGTTAAGTTTGTACCGTCATAAGTTAAGTTAGCGTCATCTTCAATTGCACCTGCTGTACCAGCAATAACAACTCTGTTGTTGGTTAAGTCACTGACTTCCATAGTACTAACAACAACATCACCTGTACCATTTGGCGTAATGTTAATATCACCGTTTGATACGGATACAATTGATTGTCCATTAACATCCAACGAACCACCTAGTTGAGGTGTTGTGTCTGCAACGATATCAGTCAATACAGTAGCAAAACTTAGTTGACCACTACCATCTGTTTGTATTACTTGGCTGGCCGAACCGTCTGCTTGTGGATAGCTTAATCCGTCAAGTACGACACTACCAGTGCCATTTGGTGTGACATTAATGTCACCGTTGGTGTCAGTTGATGTGATATCGTTACCATTAATTGTAATGTTATCAACATCTAAACTTAGTGCCTCTAGCGTTGTAAAGTTACCAGTTGCGGCTGTGTTAGCACCAACGTGTATATTATCAACAAATCCACCTGTTGCTTGTAAGTTAGCACTGCTAAAGTTTGGAGCACCTAGTGTTGTAATGTTACCTGCTGTACTGTTTAGTGTAGGAACAGTTAGTTCTGATAGATTAAGTGTACCAGCACTTAGTGTTGTAATGTTACCAGTAGTAGCATTAAGCGTAGTAGTTGTAGTTGTTTGTCCATCAATTGTTGGACTAGTAAGCGTAGTGATGTTACCTGCTGTACTGTTTAGTGTAACGGCAGTAGCAGTTGCGGCATTAAGCGTTGTTGCTAATCCTGCACTTATAACAACTTCACCTGTACCATTTGGTGTAAGGTTAATATCGCCGTTAGTGTCAGTTGATGTGATATCGTTGCCATTAACTGCAATATTATCAACTGCTAAATCACCAGTAACATTTAAGCCACCAGTGACGCCCATGTCTGAGCCGTCCCATGTTAGGTTAGCATCATCTTCAAGTTCGCCACTTGTACCAGCAACAACAATACGATTGTTTGTTAAATCGGTAACTGCCATACTGCCTGCTGTTGCAGTAGTAATGTTACCGGTTGTGGCATTTACTGTAGTACTTGTAGTAGTTTGTGCATCAATTGTTGGCGATGTCAGTGTTGTGATGTTACCTGCTGTACTGTTTAGTGTTACTGCATCAAGTGTAACAGCATGTGCGCCTTCAATTAGCTGTGAATTTTTAATAATAACATTGTCAGAGCCACCACCTGCTTGGATGGTTAAGTCGCCACCACCTGGTGTACCAATGTTTTGTCCATCAATCGAAATGTTATCAGCAGTTACATTACCAGTAACTCTTAATAGTCCTGTTAACAATAATGATGAACCATCAAACGTAAAGTTAGCATCATCTTCTAGTTCGCCACTTGTGCCGGCAATAACAACTCTGTTGTTGGTTAAATCGCTAACTGCCAAGCTACCTGCGGTTGCAGTGGTAATATTACCAGTTGTAGCGTTTACTGTAGCACTTGTGGTTGTTCCTGCATGTATTGTGGGAGCAGTAAGTGTTGTGATGTTACCTGCTGTACTGTTTAGTGTGGTTGCATACCATGTTGCGGCATTACCTGTTGTTGCTGTAATTCCATCAGCATCAATTGTAGTGAATACACCTGTGCTTGCACTTGTGGCACCAACTGGTGTTCCGTCAATTGCACCACCATTGACATCAACGTTACTTGAGCTAAAGTTTGTTGCTACCAGTGTGGTAGACATCAAATTGGTTATGTCTGCAAGTGTGACATCAAGTTCTGCGGCCGTTACCTTACCTGTTACTTCTTGATATCCTACCTTAACGTTGGCATAACCACTGTTGTTAATATTTGTAATACCAGAGCCAGTGTCAGTTGTTGCAATAGCAACAAACGCACCTTCAGCTTCATCCCAGGCCCATGCTACGTTTACACTGCCTAATGCGGCAAGTGAAGCAAGGTTTCTGTTTACCAGCATACCAATGCTGTAGTTTGATAAATCACCCGTATAGCCATTGTTGTAAACAACTAACGGATCATTAATAAATGTGTTTGTACTGCTTACTGTTGATGTAGCACCTGTAACCGATAAGTTACCTACAATGCTAACCTCTGAATTTAGTGTCAGAGATGACGCAAATAAGCCACCGGTAAGTGTAGTATTTGCAATTTTTGCACCGGTAATAGTGCTATCAGTAATCTGATTATTTTTTATACGTGTAACGGCCATTTTTAGCTTCCTTTTATTATGCTTGGTATTAGCAAGTATTTAGTTAGATTAAGATATTGTGGACGTTGGCGTACGATTTGCAATCAAAAACAAAATGCAAAATTTTATTGGGTACTACTTACATATTTTATTGATGTAAGGGGAGGAAATACTGTGTCCCGCCAACATAAACCTTGAGCCAGGCTGTTGGAGTTGATGTGTCGCTAGGCGTACCAGATGTGGCACTAACTTCCAAGTTTCCTGTTAAACTAATAACGTTACCTTGGAGTGTTACTTCTCCGGTTCCGTCTGCTTTAATTGGTATATTACCATCACTTGCACTGGTAATATAATTACTGTTAACATCCAAGTTACCGCCCAATTGTGGACTGGTGTCTTGAATCATACTGTTTAGACCAGATGACGCAACTGCTACTGCTAGGAAACGTATGTCAATAATATCAGTTGAAAGTGGTGTTTCTGTAAATGTTATATCTGTTCCGCTTACGCTATACGCAGTATCTGGGTTTTGACTTGTACCGTTGATACTAACTAAAATACCGTCTGCTGTGGACTCTTGATCCATTGTAAATGTACTGTCTGAGCCATTTGGTGTAATAGTTTGCTGTGTGATACCACTTGATCCTGACGCCCAGGCTGAGCCTGTATACCACTCTAGTGTACCAGTCTCACTATTAAACCTAACATACCCTGCATCTGCTATTGCTGGTCGTTGTGCTGTGTTTCCAGTTGGTACATCTAATGCAGTTACTCCGCCAATTTTTACTACATTATTGGCGCCTGAAATGTTCGGGCTTATAGTAACATGTTCGTTAGTACTGGTTATTGTTTCACCTTGCACCGTTAAATATTGAATACGTGCAGTGTCGTCACTAATATAGTTGTTGCTTGTTATAACTACATTAGCAGAGTATATGCTAGTATCAAATGTACCAATTTGACCATCAACATTACCTTGTAACCATTCAGCATACAAGTTGCCGGAAAAATTACCAAATGTTCCTGATACATTACCAAAAATATTTGCTGTAACATTACCGTTGCTGATATTAACGTCTGTGATGCTACCTACACCAAAATCTCCAGTATATCTTCCGCCACTAATATAAACACTTTTTCCAGTGAAACTTATGCCGTTGGGCAAGTTGTCACCAATAAAGTGCAACACACCTGCTTGATAGTCAAAGAACCATTCGTCGTCGTTACCTGAACCAGTTGCAAATACTTGATCTCCGCCACTTGCTCCTGCGGCATCACTTGCAGTATGGATATAAATTTTTACTTGGTAAGTTGACCCAAACTCTGGGCTAATCCAGTCTGTTAACCCTGTTTTCCAAGTTCTGTTTGCTGTGGATGTAGCATCTGCTGTACACTCTCGAGGATTGCTTGTAGGGTAAACTGTTACAGGCGATGCACTGCTACCCGGCAATACCGAAGGAATACTACTTGCTTGTGCCATTAGTTTGTCAGCTCTTAGTGGTAACGGACTAGTAATAGCTTCGTTAGGTGCTTTCTTGTTAGCGTTAGTATCAGTTTTTGAAGCTGAGTAACCTAGCTTTTTCCACAAGTAGTCAACTTTTTGGGAGTCTTGAATTGCCATTACGCCGCTACTCCTACGCTAAGTGCAGTAACACTTTGACCACTTGTTAATGCTATTCTTACCAACACAACATTACCTGTTGCGTTTGTGCCGTTTTCACTACCCAGTGTCATTGTGTAGCCACCACTTAGTGATGTGCTGGCGGCAATTCTATCGCCTGATGTAAATGCACATCCGTTAGATCCATTACCGCCACTGCCTGTGTTAGCACCAGGTACACCTGAACCACCGTATGTTGTACTTGCATCTAACCAACCGTTAAGTGATGATGCTGAGTCAATACCAGTACCTGGAGCCGCAATCCACAAACCAGCAATACCTGAACTTGTTATATTAATATCAAAGTTTGCCATTGTGGTACGTCTAAATGCAAAGGTAAAGTATTGTGTGCCTGTGTCACTGCTTCTATCTGGACCTACTGGGAGATATCCTGAACTATAATCTGTTACATCATACTTCAAGACACCTAATCTAATAGTTGCTTCTTTTGTGCCTTCAACACCGGGATCACTTGCTTCTGTATAAGGACTGTTTGTGTAGAAGTTTGTAGCACCGTTATAACTAGGATTGTCTGTTGTTGCGGCATTAAAATCAAATATTCTTACACCGTCATCGTCAAACCCAGCGCCTAAACTGTCTGATACTGCAATAGCAATTTCACTAATACCGCTTTGTGATGACTTGTGTACTTGTATTGCTGTTGTGTTCTCGCTATAACTGCCAACGCCGTTTGCATTTCTAGCACGTACTTTAACTCTATCTATGGTTCTCACTGAACTGCTTGTGATTGGTACAGTTAGTGCTCCAATTGTGTATGCACTACTAACACCTATATCTACCTTAGGTATACCACCCGACAACATGGTTACTGCACCGTCAATGTTGCTGTAAGTGTAATCCGTATTTGTTGTACCTGCAGAACTTGTGCCTTCTTGATTGGTAGCATTATCTACTTCAACAATGTTTGATTGATCTGTGTATGCTTGACCTGTTAAGTTGCTGATTTGCACTCCACTCAGCGAAACTGTTGGTGATCCTGAATTGTAATAAGGAATACCAGATATATAGCGTTTAGTACCGCCAGTGCCTTCGGCCAGTGTACCGCTTGAAACAATGCTTGGTACACTTGTAACATCATCGTATACAACACTAACATAGTTTGTGTTGCCAGTAGAGCTATGTTCTAATCTTTCATCATTAACACCTACACTATAACTTGAAAGTGCTTGTGTAATTTTCGCATCAAATGTCTGATAGAATCCAGTTGGATATGTGCTCGAACTTATACTATCGTGTGCATCTAGTTGTCCACTCACAACAAGACTTGTAAACGTGCCATTCTCACCAGTTGAAGTACTGAATACTTTGTTGCCTTTGCTTATACCATTTACAACAGCAACCAAGTTGCCACTAACACCATTGTATGCGTTATTTACTGTGCTGGTGTCAATAGTGCCGCTAGTATATCGTCTTGCTGTAGTGGTGTTTAGGCTTGCACCTGCACTAAGAGGATTTGTTGCGCTGTTGTCAGTAAAACCGTGTGCTAACTTTGGACTTGTTCCTTGTGCGCTATCGCTAAGTGTTATGCTTTTAGCACTCAAACCAGCTGGTGCTGACGGTACAGCATTTAGTGTAAACGTGATACCTGTGTCTGTATCTGTTTGTGCGGTAAGATCAGGTGTGCCGTTTGCGGTAAATGCTAAATTGTAGTTGCCTGTGCTTGCACTTATATAACTATGGTCAATCGTTGCGCCTATACTACCTGGTGATGAGCCATCTTCAGTAACTGAATCGTCTGTCGAATCGCCCCAGTCGTACAAATAATCATCAGCATTTTGAGAGGTGTTGGTTGCTCTAACCAACGCACGATTGTTTCCGTTATAATCAGTAAAGGCATACAAATCGTATTGATTATCGCCCGATCTATCACTTGTTGTTACTGCTGTGCCACTTACAGTAGCACGTACATCTGGTTCAACATGCACTGTAAATGTTGAACTAATAAATGGTGAGCTACTATGGTTACTAAGAACCTTTAGGTTACCGCTAAAATCACGAGCTGTTCCCGAGGATTGCTCACCTGAACTAAGTGCATAGGTGTGCCCAATTGTTCCGCTAGTATCACCTTGTGCGCCTGATCCTGTATTAACAACATGTACGTTGCCGTCACCGAATTCATAGCGATATTGAATGCCATAAGTCGCATAACTACCAATGGAAGTTTCTGTTGCGTTAGTAAATGTAATTGGTAAACCGCTGGTACCTTCTTCGTTAATGCCAGTAACAGAACTTAGTGTAACAGATGGTGTATGGTCATCGTAAATCTTAAACGAGTCTGTGTCGTTTGTTGGTATTGCTGATGGCAGTGCTGTAGTATGGCTATCTAATGTTAATGTAACTGTTCTTGTTTGCTCTTGTTCTGTACTTGTTGTAAATGTGTGTGCTAATCTACCGCCGCCCACGCCACCTGCCGAAGCATCACTGGATATAACGTCGTTACTGCTACCGTCACCCCATGCCCAGGTGTACTGCACTGTTGCACCACTTGTGTTTGTGGTTGTATTTTCAAAGTAAACTGTGTCGCCGTCATCCCACTGTGTAATAGGACTGCCGCCCGAACTTGCTGTATAAGCCGCAAAAGTCACAACAGGATCTGCTGTGTATATAACAATGTAATCTTCAAGTTCGTAGTACATTTCACTACACGCACCAACACCGCCATTGTTATATGCTCTAACATTTACAGTAAATGGCGAACCACTGTTTGTGCTATAAGTGTGCGTTGGTGTTGAGTCTGTTTGGTTGTTGTCTGTTGTACCGTCGCCCCAATTAATGTCGTACCTATTAGGATTACCTAATGCGGCAATGGTTAGTGTAACTGTTGTTCCGGCACCACCTGATGTGGTATCAGCAGTAAATGCTACGTTAGCAACTGCTGTTGAATTCATTATGTTGAACATGCACTCGTTTACATCGTCAACAGCATTAGTGATAGATGTGCTTGATTGCCAGGTGCTTAACATGCCTGTGGGCCATAATGCGCCATCGCCTGGTGTGCCTAATGTTAAACTTGCGGCACTTGTTTCAACTGTTGCCCAACTTAAATTTCCACTACCATCTGTAGTTAAAAATTGGCCATTTATTCCACCTGTAATGCTAACATTGGCATTGCTTCCAAAAGACATAACGCCAGTGTTAGAACTAAAGCCGCTTCCTTGTACTAAAATGTTTGCTAGTTTTACGTTGCCTGAGCTATCTAGTGCATAAGCAGGAGAGGAGTTGATTACACCAACTCTGTGATTGTTTACATCTAGGTAAAGTAAGTTTGACTCAAATGCTAAATCTATACCTTGACGAACAAGGTTGGGGTAAAGCATTGCACCGGAAATTTTTCCAATCGCCATTTAAACTCCTAGTCGTAAGTTGTGTCAGTGCTGTTTATATTATGCACAACAACTACTTTATTTGGGTTTACTCCAGGTGCTGGCGGTGCACTAGTAAACGTGATTGTGGTACTACCGTTCATGGTGTAGTTGACATTTGGTTGTTGATATACTCCCCCAATTTGTACAATAACTGCATTTGCGTCTGACTCAGCTTGGCTCATAGTAAACGTAGTGGTTGCATTATCACCTGTAAATTCGTCTGTGGTAATTTGTACACTACCCACTTTGGCTACAGTTAACCATTGTGTCTCGTACCAGAACTCAACACGCTGGGTGCTGGTGTTCCATCTAATCATACCATCATCTATCTGTTCTGGGCCAGCCGCAGTAGTGCTTGTTGGTATTTGTAACGCAAGTGCGTTTGGGCCACCAACAGTTTCAACTTTTTTTAAAAAACGTCCCATGTGTTATAATCCTATTGTGCTTACTGTTGCTACAACTTTATTTGCTACATTTGCGTTTGCTTGTAGCGTATCGTGGAATCCCAGTGTTAGTTTTTCCAAATCTATCACGTAAGTGTCACCATTGGTAAGAAGTTTATTGGAGTATACCACGTTATTTCCGTTTGCTTCAAATCCTGCTGGGCAAACATGCAGATTGAATGTGATTGGATTAGTGTCAGTGTTACAAAAGTACATTGTAGTTACTGCATCTCCATTTGACGAAGTTGAAATTGCTATGTTTGACGCTACTCCGCCGCCTAATAAATTGTTATGAATTGTCATTTTGTTATTCCTATAATACCAACGAGTATACTACTGAATTTCTTACAGTACTGACTTGTCTATCAGCATCACTTGTGTTTGTTAAGTAAACACCGCTACCACCTTGGGCAGGTGTTTGTGCATAAATTACTGTATGATCTGCAACTGTACTTGGTGCTGTGCTTGTATGTCTTACTGCTAAATTACTGTCAAACTTAACATAGTCGGTTGACTCACTTGAAATAGTGAACGAAACAACATCTAAGTTAGCACCAAGACTTGGGTCAGGATCGTCAGAAACGGAACTACCACCACCGCCTGATGATGTTGCAATATTTGCATAAACAGCACCGTCATTTGTAATTTGCCATTTGTCAACAGTTTCGTTAAAACGTAAAGCAACGTCTGTTTCACTACCTCTGTCAATCTCAATACCAGCAAATGTAAGAGTAACACCTGCCCCAGATTCACCTTTGTTTAAGGTAATTAAGTTATCTGTAACTTCTAAATCAGTTTTGGTAACGGCTGTGCTGTTTCCGCCAACCTGCAAGTCACCATCTATGTAAACAGTAGCACTCTGCAATGTGATATTTGCAGAAGTGTTTATTTTGTTTGTAATTAATAAATCAGTATTTAAATTGTTGACTACAGCCATTATCAAAGTCCTTATTCATTATATTTATACAGATTAAAATGTCACTGGTCAAAGAAAAACCTGCCGGAGCAGGTTAATCTTGTTGCATATAAAAAATACTATTATGCTAATGGAATGCTAACTGAAACGCCTGATTCTTCGCTTCCGCTTGCTACCCATAATGCACGTTGTCCTGTTGTGAACTGTGTGCCATCAACAGGAGTTAGTGTAACATAACGTGATGTAATTTTACTTACATTGTATGTGTCACCATCTGAATCTGTTGCTGTTAATTGACATTGCCCTGCGGCTAAACTTCCACTTACAACTGCTGTTAGAATTAAATCTTCTGTGCCGTCACTTGTGGTAATGTTAAATGTCTTGTTGCCTTTTTGTGAATTTGCAGGTCCTGTATTTGCTGAACCACCTGTTACAAAACCAGTAAACTGAATTTGTACACTACCAAGTAGTGCTATATCACCAATAGTACCTGTTGTGTTTGCCGCTGGCTCTTTTAAATTTCCTGCAACTGATTTTGCCGTTTTAATAGGTCTTCCCATTTGTTTTCTCCTTTGTTAGAAGTCCAATGCGAGTTCTAGTCGCTACGCTGTTGGGACAGCATAAGTCAGTTTTACCTAACTACTGAACAATAGTATTTATAGAAATGTCAGCCACAAAAAAGGGGCGTTTCAGCCCCTTGAAGTTCACTTATCTGTTTCGTGTATTGCACGTAACAATAAGATTTTAAGCATTTGAGACTTGTGATAGTCTTTCTGTGCTTGCTCTCTACAATAGCGAGTCCACATTGTCATGTTAACACCCTCCTTTTTACAGTTAGGTGCGTTCCTTCGGTAACCATTACCTACTTCCGTCTCTTTCGAGATGAACGATGATAATGCGTTCCTTCGACTAATTATGAAGTCTACTTCCGGCCTTACGGCTGAACGTATATATATTTATACACGAAACGTGTAACTAAGTCAAGTTATAATGACAGAAAAGGTGTTGAATCGTAATTAAGCAAGTTGTTAGTCTCTTTAAGAGACTCTGCAGTAAAGCATCCAATCTCCCTAGTTTCAACTAAACGTGAGCCTATGTGCCTGCGCACATCTTCGTATATTTCAGGAAGAAGATCTCTGTTGCCAATTATGCGTTGACATGCACCTAGGTTGTAGAACTCTGGGCCATGTTGATGATAACCTGTTGATTCAGTTCCGTCTGCGGTTAGCACTGTGACTAATATTGCCATTAAGATAGTTTCCATTATAATACTTATGCACCAACAAAGAAACACAAGCCAACAAAAAAGGAGCTTATGGCTCCTTTTCTGTTTTTTCCTATGTTTAAAACTAGGAAGTTTTTGTAACTATTACTGGAATGAAAGATTTGAAACTGCAATCTCACCCAAGTAATCTGCCGCGTTACCGAACGATGAAGCTGTGTTTGTAAGCTCAACGTAACCATAACGTGTCATAAAGCCAACTACTGGCTCAAGTGTTGATGGATCCAACACAACACCACTGCTCATTAATGGAACATATGGGCAATAGAATGCGGCTGCATCTGCCTCGCTTGAACCTTTGTAACCAACTAGAACTGCCTGTGTATCGCCAGCATAGCTGTCTACATAAACTTTCATTGCGCCATTCAATGTACCAACAAACTTGGTGTTTGTAGGTGCTTCAAATGTGCCTTCAGTTGTACGTGCAAAAGCACTTGTTGTTGCGCTCTGGAGAACTGTTAAAGCGGCTGGTGAAACAACAGCCCAGTTACCTGCGCCACGACGTGTACGCTGTGCAATCAAGTTAGCAACTCTGTTGATTTGAACTGCAAGTGCTGCGTGTTCATCACCAACGAAAGTAGCAGTACCTGACACTGCGCCTTGGTCGTATGTTAATGCGGCTGTACCAGCCAATGTTGATAAAGAAGTAATCACTTCCTGATCGATCTCAGCAGTAATTTCCTGCGCTAACGCAGCCATTACTTCAGCCTCGATATCAATCCCTTGCTGTGCTTGTGCATCCTGAGCAGCCTCAAAAGTCCAGCGAGCTGATAACTTACGAGTTTTGGCTTCAACAGTTTGCTTCAAGATTTGAATTGACAGTCTGTTTCCTGCTTCACCTTCTAGAGATGCAGTAGAACCAGCCTTGATGTCATCATTTCCTGAATAACCTTCAGCAATTTTGAAAGGTGATAATGCTTCTTCACCTGCAGTAGCATTCGTTCCAGACGCTGAAGTAAAGTTATCTGCATAACGTACTCTTAACGTGTGGATCTGTCCTACTGGTCCAGTCATTGGTTGAACACCAACTAATTCATTTGCGATGACAGTTGGCATTACACGTCTGATAACTGGTAAAATGACGCGATTTAGTGTTGCGACGTTGCCGGCAGAAGTTGCACCTGCTGTAGCACTCTCTGACAAATACTTACGGGTATTTTCCAGAGTGGTTGCCATAACAGTACGCTTGTTACCATTTAACCCTTCTAAAAGGGCGTCTTTGGTTTCTGACCAGCGTGACTCTAATAGTTGTGACATTGTTTGTTCTCCTTAAACTTTTAGTCCCGCAAGCCTGCGGATGTCAAAAATCTCAGCGGTTTTTTGCTCTGATCCGCCGATTGCTTGTGCCTGTGTTTTATCGCCTGTTACTTCTTTGCCTTCTGTCAGCGCCACCTTTTTCATTTGAGGTACATTTCCTTCCATTACGGCAGAAATATACTTGTCAAAGGTTGCGTGTAGTTTATCTGTCTGCACAGATTCTAAAAGTTCGCCCATAACTTCACGCTTTTCTTTTGAAAGCGGTGACATAAGTTCTGCCATTGCTTCCTTTCTTTGCGCTGAGTTATTCATACGAGTTATTTCAGTATCTTTGCTTTCAACTAGTTTCTCAGCATCAGCCGCTTTGGCTTCTGCTTCTTTAACTGCTTCTTCTTTCTGTTTTACAACTTTAAGAAGTTTGGCTGTTTCAGATTTTTCATTAAGATGGCTAGTTGCATATTCGCTTGCAAAACTTTCAAAAATTCTGCGACCAAAATCATTCGTGCGTGCAGCCTCGATATCTTCTTTTAATTGAGTCATTTCAGAACGCAGTCCTTTTGAAACTGTTTCCTGAATTGCTTCAGATGCTTTGTTGATAAATTGTTTCTTAACATCTTCAAATTTAGCCTTGCTATCTCTAACAAGTTTAACTTTGGTTTCAGCAAGATCCTTTTTATCAGCATGGAATTCTGCGATTTCTTTCGCCAATGAATTCACTATAAAAGATTCTAACTTGGCAACATTGCCCGCTACATTCTTACGGTCTTCACGAAGTTCACCTAGTTCCTTTTTAAGGTTGTTAAGAACGAATGATTCCATTGCTTTGGAATCGTCTTTAATCTTCTTAGCATACTTGGCTCTAGCCTCGATAAGTCCTTGACGGTCTTCAGCAAATTCAGATAATTCAGCAGAATATACTTCTGGCACAGGTCTTCCTAACCACTCATTGATATTATCTATTCCATATACATCATGACCTTGATTAATTAATTTTAAACAGGTGTGAAATCCAATAAATCCAGCTGCGCCAGTTACTAATATTTTCATTTACTTTTTCCTATTTGATAATATTCAAATCCTTTTTCCTCGAGATTAAATGTATTGTACTGATTACGACCATCAAAAATAACAGGCGTTTTCAATTTTCTTCTCATCTCTTCAAAATCTGGGGAACGGAATTCTTTCCACTCGGTGAGTAACACCAGTGCATCTGAGTCTTTTAAAACATCATACTTTGATTCTACATAACTTGTATTTTGAACTCCTTTCAAGTAATGCTCTTTTGCCTCATTAATTGCCTTCGGATCATATGCTTTTATTTTAGCTCCTCGTTTTACTAACTCCTTTATAACGTAAATAGCTGGTGCTTCGCGCATGTCATCAGTTCCTGGCTTAAAGGCCAAGCCCCAAATACCAAAGGTAAAGCCTGTTAGATCTTCTCCAAAACGGGTTACAATTTTTTGGGCAATTACTAATTTTTGAGCATCATTTACATTTTCA
>ENA-OWPI01001927-OWPI01001927.1-marine-metagenome-genome-assembly--contig:-NODE-1927-length-21062-cov-4.007196_pt1 | contig 21062 bp, 20 predicted proteins | sample MGYA00238138_ERZ651775 | MGnify/ENA primary metagenome ERZ651775 (study PRJEB26906, sample SAMN06265043) | marine metagenome | isolation source: Helgoland LTER site | place: Germany:Helgoland, sampling...
AATTACTTCTGCCTTGCTTTAAACTTTGGATTAGTTTTATTGATAACGTATACACGACCTCTTCTTCTAACTAACTTAGAGTTAAGATCTCTTTTTTTAATTGATTTTAAGGAGCTTTTTATTTTCATAATTTTTACCTTTAATAAACGAAGTTACGTAATCTTTCAAATCTATTTTTCCATATTTATTAATTATTTTACGATTATTTGATATTTTTGTTAACGCTGATGCATATCGCTCACCTGATCTTGGTTTAAGGTAAGTTATTTTAGTTTTAAACATTTTAGCAAGATCTTTAATGGAATAAGATTTTTTATAACTTATACTATATTGAAGACATTTATTTATCTTCCAAGCCTCAATACAGACATTAATAGTGTCATCGATATGAGTAAATCTTCTTGTTTGAGTTCCAGGTTTTACAATAGTTAAAGGTTTTTTTTTTTTATATCCAGTTAATTTAATTAATTCTGATATATCTATCATTACAAATATTGAAATGGACCATGAAAAGTGGCTGGGTAAAACGCGTGAAGAGATAGGCTCTCAGAAGGCGGCAATCTTTAAGGAAGGAAAGATCGGCATCTTAGCTTCAGAGCAGATGCCTGAATCAGTAACTTCATTGGCCTATAAAGTATGTTCTTCTGTTTTTGAGTTAGGAAAAAGTTTTAAAATTGAAGAAAACTTATCAGGATGGAATTACATTCTTAAAGAAAATGAGTTTGACTTAGAAAACTTATCTTATCGAAACTTAAATGTTGAATCTGCTGCAGGTGCTATTACTGCATTTAAGTTAATCTCTAAAAAAGAAATAGATTACAGAGGCGTCATTGCAAAAACTTTTTTAAAAGGCAGGTGTGATGTAGTTGATAATTTTATTTTTGATGTGTCTCATAATCCTGCATCGGTTAAATATCTTGTTAATTTTCTTAAAAAAAATTTCGAACATCAAAATTTTAATGCTATTTTCTCTTCCATGTCCGACAAAGATAATAGATCTATAATTAAGGAAATCTCTGATTGGATTTCAGAATGGAATATTTGCTCAATAGATGACGATAGATTTAATTCTTCTGAGTTAGAAGCGTCCATCAACGACTTAACTGGGAAAAAAGTAAAGAAATTCGATTCCGTATATTCAGCAATCAAAAACGGTTACCATAAAGATGATCTATATGTAGTATTCGGATCCTTTCTGACAGTTAGTGAGGGTTATAAAGCAATACAGGAGATAAGGGGTGAGCATAGTGAAAAGAATTAACTATTTCTTAATATTCTCAGTATTAGGCTTTATTCTTTTAGCAACTTTTAAGCAGCCAGTAACTTACGAGAATCATGACCCTGTTGATTTTGTAAAAGAAATACCAGAAATTCAACTCAATATTCCTCTTGAAGAAGGACTTGAAAAGGGTGCAGAGAATATTTACAACACAGAAGAATTCACTCCAAGTGATCTTACAAATTTTAGTCCAGCATGGACTATTAAAGTAAAAACTTATTCAGATAAAGGTAAGTTGCTCGAAGATATAAATTACTTAAAGAAACTTGGCTATAAGGTTTATTCAAGGTTTGATAAGAATTCAATTAACACATTTAATTTATATATAGGCCCTACGCTTTTAAAGAAAGACTCTTTATTATCTCTAGAAGAGTTACAAGATTTAGGGGGCTTCAACCCAGAGGTTCTAAAGTATGATTGAAAATCTTGCTCTAATAGATTGGTTTTCTATGACACTGATGATGGCTTTTGGTATTGCAGGATTTTTTAATGGTTTTATCAAAGAAATCTTTTCAGCTGCTGCATGGATTTTCTCTTTAGCTCTGGCTTGGCTTTATGGACCTTTGCTGTTCCCGCTTGTGCAGGACTATGTTGGTTCAGATACATTAAAAAATGTTATTAGTTTTATCCTTATGTTCTTGATCTCCTTTTTAACTTTGAAGATTCTAGGTTCTATTATCTCAAAATTAATATCAGCAATAGGGTTAAAGGGTTTAGATAAACTTTTAGGGATGTTCTTTGGGTCTATAAAAATATTAGCGATATTGAGCAGTGTTTATGTCTTTAATTTAAGCTTTTTAGATCAAAATAAATGGTGGCTAGATTCTTACTCAAGGATTTATTCAATACAAGTTTACGAATACTCAAAACCTGTATTTGATAAATGGATAAAAAAAGCAGATATTATTCTAGATAAAGATAATCCTAAGATTACTCTTTGATATAGAATATAAGATATGTGTGGAGTAGTAGGAATTGTAAGTCAGAAAGAGGTTTCTCCTGTTATTTATGATGCCCTAACAATCCTACAACATAGAGGACAAGATGCAGCCGGAGTAGCCACTTCAACCAATAATCGATTTTTTATTCGTAAGCAGTTAGGTTTAGTAAGAGATGTTATAAGAAATCAGCATATACTCAATTTGAGAGGTCAGATGGGTATAGGGCATGTTAGGTATCCAACTGCTGGAAGTGAAGACAGAGAATTAGCACAACCAATGTATGTTAACTCTCCTTTTGGAATAAGCATCTCTCACAATGGAAATCTTACAAACCAAGAAGAACTAAAAGATGCCTTGGTGCACAAAGATCTTAGACATTTAAATACTGATTCTGATAGTGAGGTTTTGCTTAATGTATTTGCACATGAACTTCAAAAACAAGGCTCTATTAAACCAGGGTCAAAGGAGATATTTGCTGCAGTAAGGGCACTTCATAAAAGAGTGAGAGGCGCATATTCTGTGGTGATAATGATCAATGGTGTTGGAATTGTTGGATTTCGGGATCCTTTTGGCATTAGACCTTTGATAGTTGGTTCCAAAGAAACAGATTTGATAGGAAAAGACTACATGATTGCTTCAGAGAGTGTTGTTCTGGATTCGTTAGGTTTTGAAACTATAGATGATATCGAAGCGGGTTCAGCAGTTTTTATAAGCTCTGAAGGCGTTTTAGAGACAGAATCGTGTATCAATAATCCAATACCTACCCCATGCATTTTTGAATATGTTTATTTAGCTAGACCCGATGCCAAAATAGATAAGATTTCTGTGCACAAGTCTCGCTTAAGAATGGGAGAATTTCTTGCTAAAAAAATCATGGAGATCAAGCCTGAACATGATATTGATGTGGTGATACCTATACCTGACAGCAGTACGACATCCGCTCTGCAGCTTGCCTCTACTTTAGGAATTAAGTACCGCGAAGGATTTGTTAAGAATAGATATATAGGAAGGACTTTCATCATGCCATTTCAAGAAAAAAGAGAGAAGTCTGTAAAACAAAAGCTCAATCCCATTGATTTAGAATTCCAAGATAAAGTTGTTTTGCTTGTTGATGATTCAATAGTGAGAGGGACAACCAGTAGGCAAATAATTGAAATGGCGAGATCTTCAGGTGCTAAAAAAGTTTATTTTGCGTCTGCAGCTCCTCCAATTCGCTATCAGAATGTTTATGGTATCGATATGGCAGCAACTACTGAGCTAGTTGCTCATCAAAGAACTGAGAAAGAAATAGAAGAGTTCATTAAGGCTGATTGGCTTATCTATCAAGATCTAGAAGATCTCATTCAAGCTGCTCAGGTAGGCAATGAAGACATTAAGCAATTTGAATGCTCCATATTCAATGGAAAGTACGTCACAGACGATATTGATGACAACTACTTAAAGAATTTAGAAGATGCGCGTAATGACAAATCCAAAGCCTCTAGGCAGCTAAGTTAGTCAAGTTTTTACTTCTTCAATTGTTATAGAGGGAAGAATGGCACTATTTGCCGCATCTTTGTAAGAAGCAATTTCATGAAAATTTAAGTATCTATAGATATCTGAGCTCATCGCATTTATTTCTGACATGTAGCTTGAGTACTCTTCTTTTGTCGGTATATGCCCCAATGTTGCAGATATTGCTGCTACTTCAGCAGAAGCTAAGAATACATTGGCACCATCACCCAGTCTATTCGGGAAATTACGAGTGGAGGTTGATACCACAGTCGATTCCGCTTCAACCCTAGCTTGGTTGCCCATACACAATGAACATCCAGGCATTTCTAATCTTACTCCGGCATTTTCAAAAATGTCATAGTATCCTTCTTCGGTAAGCTGATGTTTATCCATTTTAGTTGGAGGTGAAACCCATAGCTTAGATGGAAGTTCAGATTCGTTTTCCAAGAGCTTACCAGCAGCTCTGAAATGTCCAATGTTTGTCATACAAGATCCTATGAATACTTCATCTATATGAGTATTAGCAATTTCAGATAAGGGCTTGATATCATCCGGATCATTAGGACATGCCAAAAGAGGCTCTGTAATGCTATTAAGATCTATTTCAATTACAGCTGCATACTCTGCGTCATGATCAGCTTCCATTAAAATAGGCTTTTCAAGCCAAGCTTCCATGGCTTGAGCTCTTCTTTCAAGAGTTTTCTTGTCTTCGTAACCCTCTGAAATAAGCCATCTCAAAAGAGTTACATTAGATTCAAGATATTCTCTAATTGGCTCTTCATTAAGCTTGATAGTACAGCCTGAAGCTGATCTCTCCGCCGAAGCATCAGACAACTCAAAAGCTTGTTCTACTTTAAGATCAGGAAGTCCTTCGATTTCCAGACATCTACCTGAAAAAATGTTTATTTTTCCTTCTTTTGGAAGAGTCAATTGACCTGATTGAAGCGCGGCGTAGGGTATTGCATTTACCAGATCTCTTAAAGTTATACCCGGTTGAATCTCACCTTTAAATTTTACCAAGACAGATTCGGGCATATCTAATGGCATAACTCCTAGAGCTGCACCAAAAGCCACTAATCCTGAACCTGCAGGAAAGCTTATCCCTAATGGAAATCTAGTATGAGAGTCACCACCTGTACCAACCATATCTGGTAATAACATTCTATTTAGCCATGAGTGAATAATGCCATCACCTGGCTTTAGGGCGACACCACCTCTCGTTTGTATAAATTCAGGAAGTGTGTGCTGCATTTCTACATCTTTAGGAAGTGGATAGGCAGCTGTGTGACAAAATGATTGCATAACTAAATCGGAATTAAATCCAAGGCAGGCTAATTCCTTCAATTCATCTCTAGTCATTGGACCGGTAGTATCTTGACTGCCTACTGTAGACATTCTTGGTTCACAGTAGATCCCAGGTCTAATGCCTTCTACACCACAAGCTTTTCCAACCATTTTCTGAGCCAAGGTAAAGCCATTAGTACTTTCTTTTGCTTCATCTGGCCTAGTAAACACTTTCGATGATTCTTGTTTTAAGATTTCTCTTGTTTCATCTGTAAGACTTCTTCCAATGATTAGAGGTATTCTCCCTCCGGCTCTAACTCCATCAAGCAAAGTATTTGATTTATATTCATATTTGCAAAGTTCTTCATTGGTATCTGTGTTGATTACTTTTTGTTCATAAGGGTAAATTTCAATTATATCTCCCATGTTCATTTTGCTGACATCGCACTCGAACGCTAATGCTCCTGAGTCTTCTAGGGTGTTGAAGAATATGGGAGCTATTTTTCCACCAATACATATTCCTGCCTGTTTCTTGTTAGGTATGAAGGGTATGTCTTCTCCGATGTACCAAAGCAGTGAATTAGTTGCTGATTTCCTAGAGGAGCCTGTACCCACAACATCACCAACGAATACTAATGGAAGTCCGGATTCTTTCAATTTATTAATGGTCCCAAGGGGATCATCCATTGTTTTCTTAAGCATTGCTAATGCATGAAGTGGTATATCTGGTCTAGATGGTGCATCAGGAGCTGGAGATAGATCATCAGTATTAATCTCTCCTTCTACCCTAAAAACAATAGCTTTTATAACTTCGTCTAGTTTTGGTTTGTTTGTAAACCATTCAGCATTTGACCAGGAATCCACAACTCTTTTTGCATTCAGATTTGTTTTGGATAATTCAATTACATCATGTTTAGAGTTAAACATTAAAAGAGTCTTACTTAGACCTTCTGCGGCCAGCGTTCCCACTTCATCATCTTCAAGCAAGCCAATGAGTGATTCAACATTGTAACCCCCCAACATTGTTCCCAATAACTTGGTCGCTAGCTGTCGATCTATTAATGGTGAAGATGTTTGGCCTTTAGCGACATCAGTCAAGAAGGCAGCTTTTACGTAAGCTGCAGGGTCAACCCCTGCAGGTGTTCTATTTGTTATTAAATCTAATATATATTCTTCTTCGCCACTTGGGGGTGATTTTAAGAGTTCTACTAGTCCTGAAACTTGCTCTGCGTTGAGGGGCAAGGGAGGTATGCCTTGTAGTAATCTCTCTTCGACATGGGATTTATAGTTTTCTAGCATGATATTTAGTGAAGAAGTTATTTATTGGTGCAGCATTTTATCATAATCTGTAATTTAAAGTTGCGTAGAAATGACTTAGATATATCATAAGAGATAATGAATAAGTCAGTGAAAACCCCATGCATAGGAGTTTGCTCTACTGTCTTTGGTGATGAGGTCTGTAGAGGATGCAAGCGGTTTCAGCATGAGGTAATTAAATGGAATTCCTATAATGACCCTGAAAAAAGGCTCGTTTTAGATAGGCTAGAATCTTTAAAAGTCCAAATTATGGAATCAAAAATTATAGTAACTGATAAAAAGCTACTTAAGTCTAAGCTTGAAGAATATAAAATAAAACATGATGAGGATAGCAACCCTCTGTGCTGGGTTTTTGATCTTCTCAGAACAGGCAGTCAATCTATTCCTGACGCTAAAGATTTTGGTTTTAATCCCTTACTAAATGATATGACTGATCTGTCTGATCTAAAGAAAGTTATGGAAGATGAACTCTTTCAGTTATCCGAAGCGCATTATCAAAGGTACTTTAAGACTGAGAAATACTTTAATGTCTAATACATGGGAAACCATTCTCTGTTCTCCTACTCCTAAAGCTTGGATAGATAAGGCCCTAAACTCGCTTGAAATTCTTTTGATTGATCATGCGCATTGTGAGAAAAAAGCTGCATCCTCAGCAATCTCTTTGATTCATAAATATCCACATTATAATTTAGCTAAGATACTCTCTCCTTTAGCAAGAGAAGAGCTTTTACATTTCGAGCAAGTTCTTAGGTTGATTGACCAGCATGGTTTTAAATTCAAGAATCTAAAATCGGGTAAATATGCCCAAACCCTTCATGATGCATCTTCTAATCAAGAACCAGATAAGCTTAAAGATTCTTTGGTTATTAGTTCACTAATTGAAGCAAGATCTTGTGAAAGATTTCATGCCCTCATACCTTTTCTTTCAGATAAACTTAAAAAGTTTTATTCAAAGCTATACGAAGCCGAGGCGCGTCACTGCGATCTTTACTTAGATATCTATTGTGATATTTTTGATGAAGATTGGTCGGATAGATTGAAGCATCTCTCTTCTATTGAATCTAATTTTATTAACCAAAAAGATAATCTTTTTAGATTTCATAGTGGCTACTGAAACTATCTAACAATGGGTATCTCTTTCCAGTTGGTGAGATATCTAGGTGATTTTAATAATCTTCTCATAGACCATGGTTTCTTGATTCCCTGTGAGGCAAAAGTAACTTTTCCAACTCCTGAGGTATTAATTTTATCAATTGTTGTCATTAGTTTTTTACTGTTTATTCTTTCGTCTATATTTCTAAATAAATCACCTTGATAGATACCTTCATCATAAAAGTCACTGAGCATTACTCCTGCCTTAATAAAATTAATATTTTCCTTAAAGAGCTGCTCTGTCATATGCCTTGTAGCATTTAAAATATCTCTAGTATCATTCGTCGGAGAAAATAATTTATAACTCCTGAATCCGTTATATTGCTTGTCTTGTTTACGAAAATAGTTTGTCCTCATGAATACTGAAACCATTTTGCAATATTGATTCTCTCTTCTTAATTTTTCACATGCGCGTGAAGCATAGTCACTGACAGCTTCATTAACAGAGTTGAAGTCATTCACTTTCTTACTAAACGTTCTACTCACAACAATCTGTTTTTTTGTTTTAGGTTGCTGCTCTAGACCTATACAAGAATAACCTTGTAGCTCCATTACTGTTCTTTCAAGAACACTGCTAAATTTTCTTTTTATCAGCTTGGTGTCTATCTCTGCCAGTTCAAGGGCTGTTTCTATGCCTAGACTGTTTAATCTCTTATTGATTCTACTGCCAACACCCCAAACTTCTCTTACAGGCATTAATGCCATTAACTTTTTTCGCCTTTTTAGATTTGTTAAATCCACAACTCCATTAGTGGCTGGATAATGTTTAGCTCCATAATTGGCTACTTTCGCCAAGGTTTTTGTTGGGCCTATGCCTACACAAACAGGCATGCCAACCCAGCGGTCTATTGTCTCACGACATTGATGTCCAAATTTTTCACAGTCTTTTAAGCCTGTAAGATCCAAGAAAGCTTCATCGATGCTATATACTTCTACTTTAGGTGATAAATTTTCTAAAGTTTGCATGACTCTAGAAGATACGTCAGCATATAGCTCGTAATTTGAAGAAAATGCAACACCTCCTTTTCTAAGGAAAGATTTCTCTATTTTGAACCAAGGCTCGCACATTTTAATTCCCAGTTGTTTTGCTTCTTTCGATAGGGCAACTACACAACCATCATTATTTGATAAGACGACCACAGGTTTTTTTTTGATATCCGGTCTAAATATTCTTTCACATGACGCATAAAAGCTATTACAGTCAACTAAAGCAAAGGTCATAGTCTAATACAGATTTATGGAGGCTATGACTATGCCAGCTATTTCTAGTTCTTCCTCTTTATTAATCATTATGGGTGGGTATTTTGGATTCTCAGAGACTAGGCAAACTTTTGGTTTAAGCAGCAGTCTCTTGCATGCATAAGATCCATCTATTGAAGCTATAACAATTTTATTGTGACCTGGTTCTATACTTCTATCTACTATCAAAATTGCACCATCTCCTATATGTGCATTTATCATTGAATCTCCACTGACACGAACAAAATAGGTAGCAGCAGGATTTTTTATTAGATACTCATTCAAATCTATAGATCTTTCAATATAGTCATCTGCAGGACTAGGCCATCCTACTCGAACGGTATTTAGGAAATAGGGGATTTCAAGAAGAGATAAGTTATCCTCTGATGCATCGCCCAGATAGTCAATTTTCATAAGGGTTTTATAAATTAATACTGTATATATATACAGTATAATTAAAGGATGATTTTGTAAAGCTTTTAACCTACTATTATTTATATAAAAGATATTAAACTCTAAATAATATGAAAACTTGGATAATTTTGGGAGCGGTCTACATTGGTTTTTTCTTTTGGTATACAGATATGGGAGGACAGTTAAGCCAAGAAGAAATACAAGACTTTATCAAACAGTACGAACAAAATATCATCGATAATGGAGCGTCTTCAGATTCAGAAGAACTTCAATTAAGAATAGATTTCCTTAGAAGATTCATGGAAGAAGATGATGGTAGGCAGTTTATTATGGTCAATAATATTGAAATGAATAAAAATCCTGTAGATGTGCCTGGCGCAAATCCTGGAGAGTCTGCTGATCAATTAATGTCTAGATATATGGAACATATGTGGCCCAATCTTTTAAAGCGAGCTTCTCATCCTATTTTTATGAGTAATGTCGTCTATCAATCCATGGATCTAGTGGGGATAGAGGGGGCAGAAACTTGGGATCAAGCAGCATTAATGAGATATAAAAGTCGCAGAGCGATGATGGAGATAGTTACTCATCCAAATATGATGGATAGTCATGAATTCAAGATTGCAGCCTTACAAAAGACTATTGCATATCCTGTTGAACCGTTTGGTTATTATAGTGATATAAGAGTTATCTTCGGGATGTTGATAATGATAGTCGGTCTTTCGATTAGGTTATTTCTTATTTCTAAGAGATAGAGAATTTTTTTAGTTCGCAAGAGCTAGAATCCATCCAAAGATACCATCCGTATTTATCCCAATCTCCCAGAACAATTCTTTTAGCAGGCTGGTTATTGATTTCAATATCATGAGAATTTGGCCTGTGTGTATGGCCATGGATTAGGAGATTTACAGAAAAATTTTCCATAGTTTTAGATACTTCTGAAGGAGTTACATCCATGATATTTTCTTTTTTTCTCTCGGTAGCCTGTTTACTTATGTCTCTTAATTCTCTAGCAATTTCATTTCTTTCGATCAAAGACTTACTCAGGAATTCTTTTTGCCATTGCGGATCCCTGCTGGTTTTCCTAAAAGATTGATAATCCACATCTTCGGTGCAGAGCAAATCGCCATGCATTAGAAGAACAGGTTTACCAAACATTTCTTCTAACCTGGGATCTGTTATGAGTTTCATGCCGGATGAAGAGGCAAATTCATGTCCTAGAAGAAAATCTCTATTTCCATGCATCATATAGATCTCTGCAGTTTGATTAGTCTTCAGAAGAGCCTCTCTAATCCCAGAGATGAAATCATTTTGATTATCGTCTCCTATCCAGGTCTCAAACAGATCACCAAGTATGTATAGTTTTTCTGCTTTTGAAGCAGTACCTTCAAGAAAAGTTATAAAGGCTTGGGTAATATCTGGTCTGCCCTCATGCAAGTGCAGATCAGATATAAAGCAGTAAGCCATCGTTATTCTGTTGTAACTTTCGTATCGATAATTGAAATATCTTCAAGAGGAACATCCTGATGGAAACCTGAGCTTCCTGTTGCAGTTGCCGCAATCGCTTCAACGGTTTCAAAGCCTTCAACAACTTCACCGAACACCGCATAGCCCCATCCTTGAGAAGTTTCTTCTGTATGATCTAAAGAAATATTATTAACAACATTGATAAAAAACTGAGAGCTGGCAGAGTGAGGATCATTAGTTCTTGCCATCGACAAACTCCATTTAGTATTTTTTACACCATTATTAGCTTCATTCATAATGGGAGGATTGCCTTCTTTGTTTATCATGCCGGGTTCCATTCCTCCGCCTTGTATGACAAAACCGGGAATTACCCGATGAAAGATGGTTCCATTAAAAAAACCACTCTCAGCGTACTCTAAAAAGTTTTTAGATGTTACGGGTGCTTCTTCTTCAAATAGCTCAATTACAATCGGGCCTAGGGTTGTTTCAAAAGTTATCACTTTTATCTCCTTTTCATTTTGTGAGCAACCCATTGCCCAAAAAAAAGCCATAAAAATTATTATTAGACTTAAATTTGAAGTGAGTTGTTTCATATTTCTTTTAAATTCATCAGCGTCAGGGGGCTATAATACGAACTTTATGGTTAAGCTTCCAATACATTAAGGATATGAAAGCAAATAAAACAAGATTTTGTCCAAGTCCAACTGGTTTTTTGCACCTAGGAAATCTCAGAACGGCCCTTTTTAGTTCACTTGTGGCAAAGAAGCATGGCGACTCTTTTTTACTACGCATAGAGGACACTGACCTGGAGCGATCAAAAGAAGAGTTTTCTAAAGCTATCTGTGAGGATTTAAGTTGGATGGGATTGAAATGGGATGAAGGCCCAGAAGTTGGCGGTATAGAAAACTCTTACTATCAATCAGAAAGAATTGAACTTTACGAAAACTTTTATAAAGAATTATTAGATGCAGATTTAATTTATCCTTGTTTTACAAGTGAGGAGGAATTAAAGATTATTCGCAGAAATCAAATTGCAGCTGGTCAACCTCCTCGTTATACAGGGGTTTGGTCTGAAGCATCCAGTGAAGAGATTCAAGAGGAACTAAATAAAGGGAATAAACCTGTTTATAGATTCAGAGTTCCCAAAGATAAAAAAATAGAATTTGTAGACATAGTGAAAGGCGAACAATCCTTTTCTACAGACGACCTTGATGACTTTATTGTCAGGAAACAAGACTCATCTCCAACATTCATGTTTGCCAACGCAATAGATGACTCTTTAATGAAAGTTAATATTGTATTGAGAGGAGATGATCACTTGAGTAATACTCCCCGTCAAATAGCTCTATTAGAGGCGTTGAATTTGCCTCTTCCTCGATATGCTCATGTATCACTTTTTACTGGTTCAGATGGCGCACCTTTATCTAAAAGAAACGGAAGCTTGTCGATAAATGATCTAAGACAAATGGGTTATTTACCGCAAGCAGTTGCTAATTACCTTTCTAGGGTGGGCCACACAATTACGGATAATGATCTAAAGACACATCAAGAATTAGCAGATGTATTTGAAACAAAAAATATTTCGAGCTCTCCGAGCAAGTTTGATATAGACCAATTAATTTTTTGGCAAAAAAAGACTGTAGAGTCCTTGTCAATTCAAGAATGCTCAGTCTGGCTTAAAGAATCTTTAAAGGCTTTACCCTCAGCAATAAATTCTGAGAATTTTATCGAGTTAATAAAAGAGAACATTAACTTTCCTGAAGAAGCTGAAGATTATTTAAATAACTTATTTCATCGTCCATTGAATACCAGTCAAGAAGTCTCCGAAATCATTAAATCTGCAGGAAAAGATTTCTACTTAACTGCATTTAAATCAATTGAGCCGGGCTATAAAGATTGGAATGATGCTGTCAAAACTATTGGCCTTGCAACTAACACGAAAGGTAAGGGTTTATTTATGCCTTTGAGAGTTGCCATAACAGGGCAAACAAAAGGACCCGAACTAGATAAAGTGGTCAATATTATAGGCTTGGAGCAAGTTCTGATTAGATTTAAAGAGGCATCTGAGTTTTGAAAATCTTCAATACACTTTCTGGAAAGAAAGATAATTTTGAACCTTTAGAGGGCAATAAGGTTCGCATGTATATCTGCGGTATGACTGTTTATGATGATACTCATATCGGTCATGCAAGAACTTTTGTTTCTTTTGATATTATTGTTAGATATCTTAGAAGTGCAGGTTATGAAGTTAACTACATAAGAAATATTACTGATGTGGATGACAAAATTTTAGAGCGATCAAAGGAACTAGGAATAACTCCATTTGAGCTAACTCAAAAGTATATTCAATCCATGAACCAAGATTTTTCAACTTTAAAAATGATCGAACCTGATTCTGAACCAAGAGCTACAGATAATATTGATTCGATTATTTCATTAATAAAAAAACTCATTGAAAAAGAACATGCGTATGTTGGTGATTCAGATGTTTATTTTTCAACAGAGTCATTTGAGTCATATGGAAAACTTTCCCGAAGAAATCTAGAGGATATGTTGGCAGGTGCAAGAGTTGACGTAGATACAAGCAAAAGAAATCCTGCTGATTTTGTTCTTTGGAAAAAGGATACCGATGGTCTCAAGTGGGATTCGCCCTGGGGAGAAGGAAGACCGGGATGGCATATCGAATGCTCAGCTATGAGCATGGATGCTTTGGGCGAGACATTTGATATACATGGAGGAGGTGCTGACCTTAAATTCCCTCATCATGAAAATGAAATTGCACAGTCAGAATGTGTTACTGGTAAAGAGTTCGCTAAATTATGGATGCATACAGGACCCTTAAGGATAGATAAAGAAAAGATGTCTAAGTCCCTTAAAAATTTTATTACCATTAAGGATGCGGTAAAAAATAGCTCTCCTGAAACTCTACGATTCTTTTTAATATCTAGTCATTACAGGAGTCCGCTTAATTACTCAGAGGAAGGCATCGAAGAAGCCAAGACTTCACTGGATCGTCTTTATAATGCGTTGAAGGATCTAGAGTTTCGGCATTTAGCGTTGATTGAGAGCGAATATTCTCAAAAATTTCATAATGCCATGGAGGATGATTTTAATTCTCCTGCTGCTATTTCAGTTCTTTTTGAGATGGCAAGAAATATCAATACCTGTAAAAAAGAAAATGATATTGATGAAGCCTCTAAGCTATCCAAAGAACTGGTTAACCTCTCGTCTTGCTTGGGAATAATTCAAGATAATCCAGAAGAGTACTTTACTGATGGTATTGCTTTGACTGATCAAGAGGTGAATGTTTACATCACTCGAAGGAATCAGGCTAGAGCAGAAAAAGATTTTCAGCTATCCGATAATATACGTGATGAACTATTGGAAAAAGGTATTGCCCTTGAAGACAAGGCATCTGGGACAGTTTGGAAAAAGATATAAGCTAGACCATTAAAGTCTTTTTTACATAAGAACAGTAACCACATTTTTGATTAGCTTCTGGTACTTCATTTTTCATAAGAGTTTCTTTTAGATCAAAGAGAACAGGTTCAATCCAAGAGTCATTTCCTTTGTAAGGTATAAGCTTAGTTTTGAATTCAAGTTGGTTATTAAATTCATCTTTCTCAGTAATACCGTTACAGTAAACAAAGTATCCAATATCTGAAACATCAAAAGAGTTACCTCGAAGTAACCACTGATAAAATTCAATTTGCCTTTTATAACCAATCTGCCAATCGGCATCAATACTCACTTCACCTTTTTTTGAGGTAGCCTTGTAATCAACCACAATGAGTTGTTGCGTTTCTGTATTTATCCATACGTCATCTAAACCACCTCTTAAAATTAGATTTGTTTCTGGATGAGTTCTCTTAACTCCATGCCTTAAAGATTCTCTCCATTCTTCAAGATCAGGATGTTGGTAAGGTAAGGCTTTTAACCTATTCTCTATCATTATTGGATGAGGCTTTTTTTGTTCTCTGTAGATATCGAACTCATTTTTTAGCAACTCATCAACTGCATTATTTAAATTAAAGGGAAAGGATGGAGGTCTGGCAATTCCTATCTTATTGGTTAAATAGAAACACCGTGGACATTCAAGAAAATTATCAATCCTTGAGCGACTTAAGACAAAGGGTTCTTCCGACGACGGATCAAATAATTTTGCTGGCATATTGAAGTTAATATTACCACAATGAAAAAAGGCCTACTTTTAAAAGTAGGCCTTAAACTTGGCTCCCCGAGCTGGGCTCGAACCAGCGACCCAATGATTAACAGTCATTTGCTCTACCAACTGAGCTATCGGGGAATATTGTAATTATAACTCGTACAATCTCAGCGTATAATATTTTTTGTAAAAATATGACAAAGAAATTCGAATTAGTATCAAATTATAAACCTGCAGGCGATCAACCGAATGCTATTAATGAAATAGTTACTGGTTTGAATGACGGGCTGCTTAATCAAACTCTTCTAGGAGTGACGGGTTCTGGCAAAACTTTTACTGTCGCTAATGTTATTCAGGAAGTGCAAAGGCCAGCTATAGTTATGGCACATAACAAAACTTTGGCAGCTCAGCTTTATGGTGAATTTAAAGAATATTTTCCAAATAATGCTGTGGAATATTTTGTCTCTTACTATGACTATTATCAGCCGGAGGCCTACGTTCCTTCTTCAGATATTTTTATTGAAAAAGATGCTTCCATAAATGAACACATAGAACAAATGCGCTTATCTGCCACAAAGGCAATCATGGAGAGAAGAGATGTTGTTATTGTTGCATCAGTATCAGCGATTTATGGACTAGGTGATCCTCAATCTTATTTGCAAATGGTTCTTCATTTAGATAGAGGAGATGAGATTGATCAAAGAACCTTATTGAGGAGGCTTGCTGAACTTCAATACCAAAGGAATGAAGTCGAGTTTAAGAGATCCATGTATCGCGTCAGAGGTGATGTGATTGATGTTTTTCCTGCTGATTCAGAAAAAGAAGCATTGCGAATTGAACTTTTCGGTAATGAGATAGACTCTCTTAAGCTTTTTGATCCTTTAACAGGAGAAATAATAAGGGAGGTTCCTAGGATAACAATTTACCCAAAATCTCATTATGTAACCACAAGAGAAAAAATACTTCAGGCAATAGAATTCATCAAAGAAGAGTTGGTTATTAGGCTCGATTATTTAAGAAATGAGAATAAGCTCGTTGAAGCACAAAGATTAGAAGAAAGAACTAAATATGATATTGAAATGCTTAAAGAACTAGGGTTTTGTTCAGGTATTGAAAACTACTCTAGGTTTTTATCAGATAGACAGCCTGGTGAGCCTCCTCCTACTCTTTATGAATATCTACCACAAGACGCATTAGTTTTTATCGATGAATCGCATGTATCTCTTCCTCAGTTAGGTGGAATGTACAGAGGAGATAGATCGAGAAAGCAAACATTGGTAGATTACGGATTTAGATTGCCTGTTGCACTAGATAATAGACCATTAAGGTTTGATGAATGGGAAAAATTATCAGGTCAGAGAATATTTCTTTCTGCAACGCCGGCTAAATATGAAACTGAAAATTCAGGAAATATAGTTGAGCTAGTTGTTAGACCAACAGGCTTAACTGATCCCGAAGTAGACATAAGGCCAGCCACACATCAAGTAGATGACCTTCAAGAAGAAATAAAAAAAATAGTCGCTAAGGGCGACAGAGTGCTCGTTACTGTTTTAACTAAGAGAATGGCAGAAGACTTAACTGAATACTTAGATGAAAATGGCACTAGAGTGAGATATCTCCATTCAGATATTGATACTGTTGAGAGAGTAGAGATTATTCGAGATTTAAGATTAGGTGTATTTGATGTTCTAGTCGGTATCAATCTTTTGAGAGAAGGTTTGGATATACCAGAAGTGGCTTTGGTAGCTATTTTAGATGCAGATAAGGAGGGTTTTCTTAGATCAGAAAGTTCATTAATTCAAACCATAGGTCGAGCAGCAAGACATTTAGAAGGTAGGGCAATTCTATATGCCGATAAGATGACTGGTTCAATGGAAAGAGCCATCGGCGAAACTAATAGAAGAAGAGATATTCAGGAATCTTATAACAAAGAAAATTCTATAGAACCTCAAGGTATCAAAAAGAAGATTGGAGATATCATGGAAGGTGCTAGATCGGTAAAAGGAAAATCTAAGTCTCGAAGGAAATTAGATAAATTAGGCGAGATCGAGTTTGATCCTATAGAAAGTTTTGATAATCCTGAAAAAATAAAAAAGGAAATTATTAAAATAGAAGACCAAATGTATAAGTACGCAAAAAACTTAGAATTTGAAGAGGCAGCAAATTATCGCGATCGGGTAGAGGACCTAAGAAAGAAGTTAATTTTGAGTTAACAAAAATAATTCATTGCTTCTATCTAATATAGAAAGGGTCTTATAGTAAAGATCGATACGGTTTACATATTCAATTGCCTCTTTGTGCTTAACAAACTGCTTTGACTCTTCTCCATACCTATTAATCAATATTTGTCTCAAGGCTAGAGATACTTCAGACCACTTCTTAGAATTTAATCCCTTTTCTTCGGCTAATTCTCTTGCTAGATTTATATTTACAAATCCTAAATTATATCCAGCTAAAGCCATCCATATTCTATCTAGTTTGGGTATCTCCTCAGGCAATCTATCCATTGTCTTTTGAAAATAATTAGCTCCTCCCAATATACTAGCTTCTGGATTTGTTCTTTTCTTGATTCCCATCTCTTTAGCTGTTTTTTGGGTAAGCATCATCATGCCTCGAACACCTGTTTGTGATATGGCCTTAGGATTCCAGTGAGATTCTTGATAGCTTATCGCTGCAATCAGGGTCCAATGAACCTCTAAATCCTTTGCGGAATCTCTAAAGGTCATTTCATATTCAGGTAGTCTAGAATCAACCCTTTTCATAAAAACAGAATGACCAGGTTTGTCATCTTTCCATAGATATTCGATCTCATTTATAAAAAATTCTTTATTTTGTTCTGTATATGAAGCCAGCACAGGGGCTTCAAGACTGACAAAGGCCAGCAGGCCAAGGAAGGAAAAGAGCGAATATCTGAATTTTAGATTTCTCAATGCAACCCCAATTTTTTAACATTCTATTTAGAATTTATGAGAAATACTACATCCAGCAACAGTTTAATGTCATAACCACAAGATAGGCTATTTACTTAAGATTTGCTTTTATTACAATGATGACCAAGCATTAATGAACTCTATAATCGAAGTTTCGCCAAATATCATTGCCATAATAGGCTCAGATAATCTCTCTGATTTCCGTTTAAATCAACTCAGACAATCTATTCCTAGTCATGAGCATCAGGATATCCAATGTCATGAGATCTATTTTTGCCAACTTAAGGAGGGGTCATCAAATCTCTCAGAGTCTTGCATTGTAAAATTAACTAATTTATTAAACTCAAATCAAGCTCAAAGCAATTTAGCTGAGAGTTTCTTTTTTATCACTCCAAGAATTGGCACCATATCTCCTTGGTCCTCTAAAGCCACAGATATTCTTAATAATTCGGGATTAACCAATATAAAAAGAGTTGAAAGAGGCATGTGCTATTACTTTAATAGATCAATTGAATCAGATACTTTACTGAATTTAGGCACCACTCTGGTGGATAAGATGACTCAAGAAGTACTTGTGAACTTAAATGACATCCCTCAATTATTTTCAAGTTTAGAGCCGAAATCTTTAAGAGATATAGACATTTTTAGTGAAGGAATTAACACTCTTCAAAAAGTTAATTCAGACTTAGGACTGGCTCTCAGTGAAGAAGAAATTACTTATCTTTATGAGAACTATTTGGAGACGAATAAAAATCCTACCGATGCAGAGTTAATGATGTTTGCTCAAGCAAACTCAGAGCATTGTAGACATAAGATTTTTAATGCTGAGTGGTTAATAGATGGAAAAACTCAGTCTCATAGTCTTTTCGATATGATTAGAAATACTCATAAGAATTATTCGAAAGGTGTTATGTCGGCTTATGAGGATAATGCAGCAATTCTTAATGGCTATAGAGCTAAAAGATTTTATCCGAGAGACGGTTTGTATGCTTCTCATGAAGAAGATATTAATTTAGTAATCAAGGTTGAAACTCATAATCATCCAACTGCTATTTCTCCATTTTCAGGAGCATCGACCGGTTCTGGAGGTGAAATAAGAGATGAAGGAGCTACCGGTATAGGGGCAAAACCTAAAGCAGGCCTTACAGGGTTTTCTGTTTCCAATCTTCGTATCCCAAAATTGAATGAAGATTGGGAGTTGGAAGAAGATTTGCCTAAAAGGATTGCATCTCCATTAAACATAATGGTTGATGCACCAATTGGGGCTGCCTCTTTCAATAATGAATTTGGCAGACCAAATATACTTGGATATTTTAGAGCATTTGAGGCTAAGAAAGATGATGTTCATTATGGTTACCATAAACCAATTATGCTCGCTGGTGGTCTTGGTAATATAAAAACGGAACACGCATTAAAAAGAGAAGTCCCAGTTGGTTCAAAATTAATTGTCCTTGGTGGTCCAGCAATGCTCATCGGATTGGGCGGAGGTTCTGCATCTTCACTTTCTTCCGGAAAAGGAGATAGCGATTTAGATTTTGCTTCAGTTCAAAGAGGAAATCCTGAAATGGAAAGACGATGTCAGGAAGTTTTAGATAGGTGCTGGCAGGCTGCTAATAATCCAATCTTATTTATTCATGATGTAGGGGCGGGAGGACTTTCTAATGCCATTCCTGAACTGGTTAAGGATAGTGGTCATGGGGGTTTAATCAACCTTCGTGACATTCCAAACTCAGAACCTGGTATGACGCCAATGGAAATTTGGTGCAACGAATCACAGGAAAGATATGTATTAGCTATTTCCGAGGAAAACTTAGTCGAGTTTGAAGCAATATGTAATAGAGAAAGGTGTCCATTTTCTGTCGTAGGAGAGATAACCGAAGGACATAATTTAGAAGTATATGATTCTTACTTTGACAACTATCCCATTAGTCTTTCTTTAGAGATTCTTTTTGGTAAAGCTCCGAAAACCTTTATTGACTTTAACCAAGAAAAAAAATTATTGAACGAAATCAATCTCCCTAAGAAGATAACTGAGAAATTAATAAATGATGTATTAAGACACCCTACCGTGGCGAGCAAAAATTTCTTAATTACAATAGGAGATAGGTCAATAACAGGACTTATTGCGAGAGATCAATTAATTGGCCCTTGGCAGGTACCAGTTTCAGATTATGCTCTTTGTAAATCAAGCTTCTCAGGGGATTCAGGTGAAGCGATGGCTATAGGAGAGCGAACTCCTTTGGCTTTATTAGACTCAAAAGCGGCAGCGAGGATATCTGTTGCGGAAGTGGTAACCAACATTCTTCCATCGGGAATTTCTAATATTTCAGATATAAAATTATCAGCAAATTGGATGGGATCTCCTGGCAAGCTAAACGGAGATCAGGACTTATTTGAAGCAGTAAAGGCTATTGGAATGGAATTATGTCCTAAATGGAATATGAGTATTCCTGTAGGAAAAGACTCTTTATCAATGTCTACTGAATGGAATGATGAGAATAGAGATAAGTCAGTTATATCTCCTTTATCTTTAATTGTTTCGGGCTTTTCACCTGTTCAGAATATAAATATAGCCACTACGCCCCAATTAAAAAATAAAGTTAATTCTTCTTTATTATTCATTGATTTAGGAAAAGGTAAATCCAGAATGGGTGGGAGTATCTTAGCCCAGATCCATAACGAGTATGGTGGCACTTCTCCTGATGTTGAATGCACCGAAGAGATGCCTAGTTTTGTTTCTGTGGTTTATAAGCTTTTAAAAGACAAGAAGATATTGGCATATCATGACCGATCTGATGGAGGTTTAATTACAACATTGGCTGAAATGTCTTTTGCCAGCAGGCTAGGCTTACAAATAAATCTTGATTCATTATTAGCAGACGAGACTGAATTAGTTGATTTACTTTTCAATGAAGAGCTTGGAGTTGTTATTCAAGTCTTAGATATTGATTTAGATGAGACATTCGAATTATTCAATACTATTGGACTTAGAGATGAAGTTTATAACTTAGGTACCATTTCAACTGAAGAAGTATTAGATTTCAGGTTTAAAGATAAGATGAAAGCTGAAGAAAGGGTATAAACAATTTTAAAATTTGATGAGAAACTTTCATTAAAAGATATTAACAACATCAACAATAAAGACGATAAAAAGCAAAATGTAAAACTTTAAAACACGCTAGAATTGGCGATGAAAAGTGTCATGCTGAGGGTGCATGCTGACAAATTCAATCAGATTATGGAGCTTGACAACATTCCGTTTGAGCAGCTGATAAAGTCATTTGACATCGAACAAAATCGAGGTATGGTTTTCAAGGCCGGGCAGGGCGCAGGCAAGAGTGGCTCCTTTTTCTTCTTCTCTTACGACAATAAATTCATTA
>ENA-OWPI01001931-OWPI01001931.1-marine-metagenome-genome-assembly--contig:-NODE-1931-length-21009-cov-10.165154_pt1 | contig 21009 bp, 23 predicted proteins | sample MGYA00238138_ERZ651775 | MGnify/ENA primary metagenome ERZ651775 (study PRJEB26906, sample SAMN06265043) | marine metagenome | isolation source: Helgoland LTER site | place: Germany:Helgoland, sampling...
ATGAAGGGTGAAGGAGATGGTGAAAGAAATAAAATTTTTGCCGAAGCCTTTGGAAGAGATCCTGAATTTTTTAGTTTCTATAGAGCGATGCAAGCATACGAAACAGCTTTAATAGGTGGAGACACATCATTAATTTTATCTCCAGATAGTGAATTTTTTAAATTTTTTGGAAACGTTAAAACCAAAAATTAAATCCATAATATGAAAGAGCTAATAATAGCTTTTGGACTTTTTCTCTTTGTTGAAGGAATTCTATATGCCCTATTTCCATCAAAAATGAAAAGTATGCTCTTAAAATTGAATGAAACTAGCGACAATCAATTAAGAAAAGGTGGGCTAATATTTGCAATTATAGGATTTGCAATTATTTGGTATATTAAAAACTAAAATGAATATGTTTAAAAGATTAGTCATAGCAATATTTTTTATAGGTTTTGCACCCCAAACATTTGCAAAAGAATTTCCATCTTCTTTTGCTGATCTAGCAGAAAGATTGATGCCATCTGTTGTAAGTATTGCTACAACCACTATTGTTCTAACTAATACAAACCCATTTCCAGGATTTCAGTTTCCCCCAGGATCTCCTTTTGAAGACATGTTTAAAGAATTTGGAACACCTCAGAAAAGGAAATCTGCTGCACTGGGATCAGGCTTTATAATTGATAAAAAAGGCATTGTAATTACCAACAATCATGTAATTCAAAATGCTGAGGATATAGTAGTTAAAGTTGATGGAGATAAAGAATTTAAAGCAAAAATTATTGGAGCAGATCCATTATCAGATATAGCTGTTCTGCAAATAATTTCTAAGGAAACTTTTAAACCAGTAAAATTTGGTGACTCAGATAAAGCAAGAATAGGTGATTGGGTGATTGCTATTGGAAATCCACTTGGCTTAGGTGGAACAGTAACATCAGGAATAATTTCAGCTAGAAATAGATCTATTGGTCTTTCTCGTTATGAAGATTATATTCAAACCGATGCTTCAATAAACTCAGGAAATTCAGGTGGACCATTATTTGATATGAATGGAAATGTAATTGGTATCAATACTGCAATTCTAGGAAAGGGTGGATCTATCGGTATAGGTTTTTCCATTCCATCTAATAGTGCAAAAAAAGTAATTGATCAATTAATTGAATTTGGAGAAACTAAAAGAGGATGGCTTGGAGTTAGAATTCAAATCGTTACAGATGAAATTGCTGAGGTAGAAAATTTAGATAAACCAAGAGGTGCTTTAGTTGCAAGTGTTGCAGAAAAAAGTCCTTCTGATAAAGCAGGGATTAAATCTGGAGATATTATTTTAGAATTTAATGGTACAGTGATTAAAGAAATGAGTGAGCTACCAAAAATTGTAGCTCAAACTGAAGTTGGAAAAACAGTAGAAGTTAAAATTTGGAGAAACAAAAAAGAAATAACAAAAAAAATTAAATTGGGAAGACTGGAAACTTCAGATGACTTTAAAGAAGAAAAAAAAGAAACTAAAACAGAGGACCCAGAAATTTCAGAAATTAAATCTTTAAAAATAATTGCAAGATTATTAAATAAAAAAGATATCGAAGAAAGAAAACTTCCAAATCAAACAACAGGATTGGTTATAACGAATATTGGAAAAAATAGTCCAGTAAATTATTTAAATGTTGGAGATGTAATAATTGAAGCACAAAAGAAAAAGATTAAGTCCATAAAAGATTTGGAAGATATAGTAGATAAAGCTCTAAAATCTAATCAAAAAACAATTTTAATTGTTATTTATAATAATCAAAACCAAAAAAGATATATTGGTGTTAAGTTAGATTAAAAATGGACATCAAGTCCAAAATAATTTTAATTTCAGGCCCCACTGCATCAGGTAAATCTAATTTTGCAATTAAAGTTGCTAAAAAGGTTAACGGTGAAATCATCAACGCAGATAGTATGCAGGTTTACAAAAAAATAAAAATTTTGACTGCAAGACCAAATAAAGAAGAACAAAAAAATATTAAACACCATTTATATGGAGTTATTGATTTAAATAAAAACTTTTCTACTGGGCAATGGCTTAAGTTGACAATTAATTTAATTAATAATATTAGAAAAAGAAAAAAAGTTCCCATTTTAGTAGGTGGTACAGGACTATACTTTCAGTCTTTAATTGATGGACTTGTTAAAATTCCAGAAATTCCTTTAAATTTTAGAAATAAAATTAGATCTAAACAAAAAAAAGAAGGTCAAAAAAAATTTTATAAAAACCTTTTAAAATTAGATCCAAAGGTTTCTAATAAAATTGACTCAAATGACATTCAAAGATCTATTAGAGCATTTGAAGTAAAATCATTCACCAAGATTTCAATGTACGATTGGTTGGAAAAAACGGAGCCAGAATTTGAAGATAAAGAATTCTTAAGAATATATATTGACTATAAAAGAGAAGATTTGATTTAAAAAATTTCATTAAGAACAAAAAAAATGATTAAAAATGGCGCTATAAATGAAGTTAAAAGCTTTCTTAAATTAAAAATTAAAAAAGATAAAAGTATCAATAAAGTAATAGGAATTGACGAATTGACACAGTACTTGAGTAAAAAAATTGATTTACAGGAATCTGAAGAGCTTATATCCATTAAAACTAGACAATACGCTAAAAGACAAGCAACGTGGGCAAGAAGCAGAATGGCATCTTGGAAAAAAATTAATCCATCAATGATCGAAACTTATTTAAAAAATTTAAAAAAAACATCTCTTAAACTTGACCAATTAACATAAAGTCGAATAGATTGCCTGAATGGGTAAATTATATTCAGGAGCTGAAATTGTATTTAAGTGTTTGGAAGACCAAAATGTGGATCATATTTTTGGTTATCCTGGAGGAGCTGTCCTTCCAATATATGATGAATTAAAAAATCACCCATCTATAAAACATATTTTAGTTAGGCATGAACAAGGCGCAGGCCATGCAGCTGAAGGTTATGCAAGGTCATCAGGTAAACCTGGTGTTGTTTTAGTTACATCTGGTCCAGGTGCAACAAATGTTGTGACAGCACTAACTGATGCCTACATGGACTCAGTTCCGTTAGTTTGTATTTCTGGACAAGTACCAACTCACTTAATAGGAACTGATGCTTTTCAGGAATGTGATACAACTGGAATTACTAGACCATGTACCAAACATAACTGGTTAGTAAAAGATATTAAAGATCTTCCAAGAATAATGCATGAAGCGTTTGAAGTTGCAACAACTGGTAGACCGGGACCTGTGTTAGTTGATATTCCAAAAGATATTCAGTTTGCTAAAACAGATTATTCAAAACCTAAGAAAGAAAAAAAAATAAAAGAAAGATTTCAAAATAGATTTACTCAAAAAGATATTGATCAGTTAATAAACTTAATGAGCAAAGCATCTAAGCCAGTTTTCTACACTGGAGGAGGTGTAATAAACTCAGGTCCTAAAGCAAGTGAACTTTTAAGAGAACTAGTTTCTCTTACAGGGTTTCCCATTACCTCAACACTTCAAGGTTTAGGAGCGTATCCGGGTAACGACAATCAATTTTTAGGAATGTTAGGAATGCATGGTACATACGAGGCAAATAATGCAATGCATGATTGTGATTTATTGATTAATATTGGAGCTAGATTTGATGATCGTATCACAGGTAAAATAGATGAGTTCTCACCAAAATCTAAAAAAGTACATATTGATATAGATCCGTCTTCAATTAATAAAATTGTAAAAGTGGATCTGGCTATAGTTGGGGATGTAAGTGATGTAATAAGCTCTACATCAAAAACTTTAAAGAAGAAAAATTTAAACTTAGAAAAATCAAACAAACAAAAAATTTCAAAATGGTGGCAACAAATTGAAAAGTGGAGAACAAAACAGTCTTTAAGTTTTATCAATAGTGATGAAATTATAAAACCTCAACATGCAGTACAAAGACTTTATGAATTAACTAAAAATCAAGATACTTTTATAACAACAGAAGTTGGCCAACATCAAATGTGGGCCGCACAACACTATAAATTTGATAAACCCAACAGATGGATGACTTCAGGTGGACTTGGTACTATGGGTTATGGACTACCAGCCGCAATTGGTGTGCAAGTTGCACAACCTAAAAAATTAGTAGTAGATATTGCCGGTGAAGCTTCAATTTTAATGACTATGCAGGAAATTTCAACCGCAGTTCAATATAACTTACCCATCAAAATTTTTATTTTAAATAACCAGTATATGGGAATGGTTAGACAATGGCAGGAGCTACTGCATGAAAAAAATTATTCAGAGAGTTATTCTGAAGCACTACCAGATTTTGTAAAATTAGCAGAAGCTTATGGTTGTGTTGGAATAAGAGCTAAAAATCCAAATGAATTAGATGAAAAGATAAGAGAGATGATAAATGTAGATAAACCAGTAATTTTTGACTGTCACGTTGACCAAGATGAGAATTGTTTTCCAATGATACCATCAGGTAAACCACATAATCAAATGTTGTTAGGTCCAAAAGATCAAGAAGAAAATAAAATAACAGGAAAAGGAAAAGCGTTAGTATAAAATGTCTAAATCTAAATCAGCATATAGCACACCTACTAAACTTGGAAAGCTGGATACACATATTATTGTTGTTTGGGTAGACAATGAAGCGAGTGTTTTATCAAGAGTAGTTGGGTTATTTTCTGGAAGAGGATATAATATTGAGTCTCTAGCAGTTGCTGAAGTAGATCATAAAAAAAATCTATCAAGAATTACGATTGTAACCACAGGAACACCACAAGTAATTGAACAAATTGTATTACAACTAAAAAAACTAGTACCAGTTCATAAAGTTGCTAATTTTAAAAGAGAAGATAAAAATGTAATATTTAAAGAAATGGCTTTAGTTAAATTGGTAGCTAATTCTGCTAAAATAAAGAAAGCTTTAAATGCTTGTAAAAAATATAATCCGGTTATATTAGATAAAACAAATAAATCAGTAGTAATCCAAATTACTGCTTTAAGAAGAGAAATAGATAAAATGAGTAAAAATTTAAAACCCCTTGGTCTTGTCAGTGTCTCAAGAACTGGTGCGGTTGCAATGACAAGAGGCGCAGAAATATTTAACTAATTATTAACAGGAGAAAAAAAATGAAAATGTTTTATGAAAAAGATGCAAATGTAGATCTTATTAAGAGTAAAAAGATTGCAATTTTTGGATATGGAAGCCAAGGTCATGCACATGCACTAAATTTAAAAGATAGTGGTGCCAAAGAAGTTGTTGTTGCTCTTAGAGATGGATCTGCAAGTAAAGCAAAAGCTGAGTCTAAAGGTTTGAAAGTTATGAACTTATCTGATGCAGCAGAGTGGGCAGAAGTGGCAATGATATTAACACCAGATGAATTGCAAGCTTCTATCTACAAAAATCATATTGAACAGAGAATAAAGCAGGGAACAAGTTTGGCTTTTGCTCATGGGTTAAATATTCATTATAAGCTTATAGATGCAAGAAAAGATCTGGATGTATTTATGGTTGCACCAAAAGGACCTGGTCATCTAGTTAGAAGCGAATATGAAAAAGGTGGAGGAGTGCCATGCCTAATGGCTGTTCATCAAGATGGAACAGGTAAAGCAAGAGATCTTGCGTTGTCTTATGCGTCTGCAATTGGCGGGGGGAAATCAGGAATAATTGAAACTACTTTTAAAGATGAATGTGAGACAGATTTATTTGGAGAGCAAACAGTTCTTTGTGGTGGATTAGTTGAATTAATTAAAAATGGTTATGAAACTTTAGTTGAAGCAGGCTATGAACCTGAGATGGCTTATTTTGAATGTCTGCACGAGGTTAAATTGATTGTTGATTTAATTTATGAAGGTGGAATCGCCAATATGAATTATTCAATTTCGAATACAGCAGAATATGGTGAATATGTTTCTGGACCAAGAATTATAAAAAAAGATGAGACGAAAAAAAGAATGAAGGAAGTGTTAGCCGACATACAATCTGGAAAATTTACTAAAGACTGGATGAAAGAGTGCGAGGGCGGTCAAAAGAACTTCTTAAAAACAAGAAAAGATTTAGCAGATCATTCCATTGAAAAAGTTGGTTCAAAATTAAGGGATATGATGCCATGGATAGGAAAAAATAAACTAATTGATAGTGACAAAAGTTAGCTTTTCTCTAACCTAAATTAACCAAGCTATAGAGCCTATAATTTCATAATTATTTTGCAATCTCTCTTATAGATTGTATTATATATTTTCAAAAAATTTTGGTTATGAGCGATAAAGATAAAGTTTTTATATTCGATACAACAATGCGTGATGGTGAGCAATCACCTGGTGCATCTATGAGTCTTGAAGAAAAAATTCAAATCTCAAGAATTTTTGATGAACTTGGAATTGACATTATCGAAGCTGGATTTCCAATTGCTTCTCCGGGCGACTTTGAAGCTGTTACAGCCATTAGTAAAATTTTAAAAAATTCTATTCCATGCGGATTGTCAAGAGCTAGTAAAAAAGATATTGATGCTTGTCATGAAGCTTTAAAAGCAGCACCAAGATTTAGAATACATACCTTTATATCAACAAGTCCCCTTCATATGAAACATAAGTTAAACAAATCACCAGAACAGGTGTTGGATGCAATTAAAGAAAGTGTTTCTTATGCAAGAAATCTTACAGATGATGTTGAATGGTCTTGTGAAGATGGAACAAGAACTGACATGGATTTTATGTGTAAAATTGTTGAACTTGCAATTAGTAGTGGGGCAAAAACAATAAATATTCCAGATACAGTTGGATATACAATTCCATCTGAGTTTACTAAAATTATATCAACATTAAAAAATAAAGTTCCAAATATTGATAAAGCTATTTTATCAGTTCATTGTCATAATGATTTAGGATTAGCTGTTGCAAATTCTTTAGCTGGAGTTTCTGCAGGAGCAAGACAAGTAGAATGTACAATAAATGGAATTGGTGAAAGAGCAGGTAATGCTGCACTTGAAGAAATCGTAATGGCAATTAGAACTAGAAATGATTTAATGCCTTACACTACAGGAATTAAAACCGAACTATTGAGTAAAGCTTCAAAAATTGTTTCTAATGCAACTTTTCCAGTTCAATTTAATAAAGCAATAGTTGGAAAAAATGCTTTTGCCCATGAAGCAGGCATCCACCAAGATGGAATGCTTAAAAATAGAGAAACTTATGAAATTATGACACCAGAAAGTGTAGGGGTTAAAAAAACCTCTTTAGTAATGGGAAAACATTCTGGAAGGCATGCTTTTAAAGAAAAATTAAATGATCTGGGCTACGTTGATGTGACTGATGATGTCATTCAAACAGCATTTGGAAAATTTAAAATCTTAGCAGATAAGAAAAAACACGTTTATGATGATGACATCGCAGCTTTAGTCGATGACAGTATGATTTTAGATAAAAGTGTTATCAATCTTAAGTCTTTAAAAGTTTTTGCAGGTACAGGAGAACCACAAAGAGCAGAAATGACTCTTGATGTTTATGGGGAGATTAAGGAAACCTCAGAGACAGGAGATGGACCAGTTGATGCAATTTTTAAATGTATAAAAGTTTTATACCCACATGATGTAAAGCTACAATTATACCAAGTACATGCAGTTACAGAAGGAACAGACGCCCAAGCAACAGTAAGTGTCCGTATTGAGGAAAAAGGAAAAACTACAGTTGGACAAGCTGCAGACACTGATACATTAGTTGCCTCAGCAAATGCCTATCTAAGTGCTTTAAATAAAATGATAATTAAAAGAAATAGAACTGATGCTCCAATTGAGCATGAAACAAAGAAAGTGAAAGGAATATAAGATGGCTAAATGGTTTAAAAACATAACAAATATCTGGAGTCAAGATATGGCAATTGACCTTGGAACAGCAAATACACTTGTTGTTTTAAAAGGACAAGGAGTAGTTTTAAATGAGCCATCAGTTGTTGCAATTGTTGAAAACCTTGGAAAAAAAACAGTTTTAGCCGTTGGTGATGAAGCAAAAACAATGCTTGGAAGAACTCCAGGAAACATAGCAGCAATCAGACCTTTGCGTGATGGAGTGATTGCAGACTTCATAGTCACTGAAGAGATGATTAAACATTTTATTAAAAAAGTTCATAAGAACAGTACATTTGCAAATCCAAGAATTTTAATTTGTGTTCCAACAGGATCAACTCCAGTTGAAAGAAAAGCAATTCAAGACAGTGCACTTGCTGCAGGTGCTAGAAGAGTTCAACTTATTGAAGAACCAATAGCAGCAGCGATTGGTGCTGGCCTTCCAATTTCAGAAGCAACTGGTTCAATGGTTGTTGATATCGGTGGTGGTACAACTGAAATAGCAGTAATGTCTCTGGGAGGGTTAGTTTATTCTAAATCGTTGAGAGTTGCAGGTGATGCAATGGACTCAGCAATGATTAATTACATGAGAAAAGAATATAATTTAATGATTGGAGATAGTACAGCAGAGAAAATTAAAAAAGAAATTGGTACTGCAATACCCTCAAACAATAACACTTATGCTGTTAAAGGTAGAGATCTTAGGTCAGGAACACCTAAAGAAGTTAATATTACAGAGGAGGATACTGCTGAAGCACTTAATGGTATTTTAAGAGAAATGGTAAATGGTATTAAAGATGCATTAGAAAATACCCCTCCAGAACTATCAGCAGACTTGGTAGACATGGGACTTACATTAACAGGTGGTGGAGCATTGTTAAAAAATATTGATAAAAGATTTTCTAAAGAAACAGGTTTACCTGTGTATATCGCAGACGATCCATTAGCATGTGTTGCTATTGGAACGGGAAAAGCTTTAGAGCAAGAAGAAATATTTTCTACTATGTTATCTGAGTATTAAAAAAGATGGAACAAAGTAGAGATGATTTTGTAATAGCAATACGTTCTGCTTTTTTAAAAAAAGGAACTCAACAAAGATTTTCGTTACTTGGGTTAATTTTTTTTTCTATAATATTTTTAATATTAGGAGAAATTAACTTTAAACCTATTAATTATATTAAAATAGCAATTAAGGAAATTGCTTATAGATCAACATTTATAGTTTCAGGACCAGAAAAAATTATTGGAATTGGTTTTAATAAAATAACCGACCATATAAACCATTATAGTAACTATAAAAATATGGAAGAAAAATTAGATAAATTAGAAGCTTTAGATTTATCAAATCAAATTATTACACTTGAAAATATAAAGTATAAAAAACTCGTCGATGATTATTTTATAAAAAATAATGAAATCTTTGCAAAAGTATTAATTGACAAGAATAGCCCATTTTTAAGATCTGTAGTGCTAAACAAAGGAAGTAAAAATAACATAAAGCTTGGAATGGCAGTTCTTGATGGTGAATATTTAATTGGAAAAGTGGTTGAAGTAAATTTTTTTACATCTAGAGTTTTGCTAATATCAGATATTAATTCTAAAATTCCAGTGTCTATATCACCAAACGATGTCCAGGCCATCATGTCTGGTGATGGTAAGCAAAATGCTACTTTACAATATACTCAAGGAACAGATTTAAAAAACAATAACGAAGATATGATGGTAACAACTTCAGGAGCAGGAGGATTATTCAAAAGTGGAATATTAATTGGAAAGATAAATTTTACAGAAATCTCAACAACAAACAATTTAAAAGTCAATATTTATAAGGATTTTTCACAACTCAAGTATGTAAAAGTTATATCTTTTACTAAAGAGGAAAAGGCTTTAGATCAAACATCTAAAGATGAATTAAAAACAATGGATGCTCAGATCTTAGAAGCAACGAAACAAAAAGAAAACATAAGAATATTGCTAGAAGAAAAGAAAATAGCTGAAGAGGTTAGAAAAAATATTGAAATAGAAAACAGTCAACTTAAAAGAAAAATTTTCAATTTACAAACTAAACTTACCAAGACTGAAGAGGCTGTTGAAGAACAAAAAAAACAAAAGGAAAATATAGAATTCTTAGAATTAAATCTATTATATGGACACAAATGTAGAAAAACTATTTTTAATAAACTTTATAAAGTAGGAACACCAGAATATAAAAAATGCGTTCTACAAAAAGGAAAAATGTAAATGGGCAATTTAAGAAACAATAATATTATTAGAATTTTTTTTGAATATTTTCCAATGATTTTACTTTTTGTGTCTGTAATGAATGATTTAGACTTTAACGATGTTGGAATAAAATATTTTTCATTTAATTTTAGCTACATACTAATTTTTTACTACACCTTAAAGAGAAAAGAAGCCTTAGGTTATGTGAGTCTCTTTATTGCAGGATTGTTTAATGATGTCATTGTTGGGTTGCCAATGGGAATCAGTAGTTTATTATTTTTGTTATTGTGTGGTTTTGCATCATATTTAAGAAATATAACATTAAGACCCAATCTTGTTAAAGATTGGCTTTTCTTTTTGTTTACTCTTTTAATTATAAATTCATTTTCATATATATTTTTAGTTTTTATTTTTGAATATGATATTGATCATACAAATAGTATTATCAATACTTTATTCACATTTACTTTTTATATTTTTTTTACTTATATATTTCATTTTATTGAAAATTTTTTTGTAGGATACAGGAATGCAGAGTAATCATTTTGGTGGAGAAAAACTTCTTACTATTAATAGAAGAATGTTTATTATTGGTGCAGCAAAGTTTGTTGTTTTTACAGGAATAATTATAAGATTATTTTCATTACAAATTACAGAAAATAAAAAGTATCGAACCTTATCTGATAAAAATAGATTAAGAGAATGGAGATTGCCGCCAGTAAGAGGAGAATTTTTAGATTATTTTGGAAATGTAGTTGCTGGAAATCTTAAAGTATATCAACTACATGTTGTTCCTGAACAAGTAGAAAATTTCAAAAGCTTAATGTTAAGACTTAAAGAACTTTTAAATTTAAGTGATAAACAATTTAATAAAATTATTAAAAAAAAGAACAGTCAAAAATCTTGGGAAACTTTAATTGTATCTGACAATTTAACCTGGGAACAGTTTACTAAAATTAATTTCTTTTTGCATGAGTTGACTGGAGCAAAACCTGTTCTTTCAGTATCTCGTGATTATCCGTTAAGCGAAAATTATACTCACGTCTTAGGGTATGTAAGTATGGCTAGTGAAAAAGATATCTTAAACAATGAAGTAATTAAGAATAACCATGTGCCAGGACTTAGAGTAGGTAAAACAGGGTTAGAAAAATCATTTGAAAATGATTTAATAGGATCAAATGGTGTACAAAGATATGAGGTTAACGCGTATGGAAAAAGAATTAATCAAATAGACCATGAAGAGGGAACACAAGGAAAAACAATTAAGCTTACAATAGATACTGAAGTTCAAAAACTTAGTAATGAATTACTTAAAGACGTAGCTGGCTCAATTAGTGTAATGGATATTTATACAGGAGATATAATTGCCATGCATTCATCTCCATCATTTGATCCTAACTTATTTTTATTTGGTATTAGCCAGGATGACTGGCAATTAATTAGGAATAATCCTCTTAAACCTTTGGTAAATAAGACTTTATCTGGATTGTATTCTCCAGGATCAACTATCAAACCAATAGTAGCTCTTTCCGCTTTAGAGAATGATGTTGTTTCCACAAAATTTAAAGTTAATTGCACAGGAAAAACTGAAATGTACGGTCAAACTTATCATTGTTGGAAAAAAAAGGGACATGGAGTTGTAGATTTAAAAAATGCTATGAAAGTGTCTTGTGACACATATTTTTATGAAATTGCAAGAAAACTTGGAGTTGATCGATTAAAACAAACAGCTCTGAAGTTTGGACTTGGAGAAAGAGTTTTAAACGAAATTTATAGTAATGAAAAAAAAGGATTAGTTCCTGATACACAATGGAAAAAAAATGCTCTTGGAAAAGGATGGGTGATAGGGGAGACTTTAATTACAGGTATTGGTCAAGGTTATATTCAGACTACACCATTGCAACTATGTTTAATGACAGCGCAATTAGCGAACGGAGGCTATAAAATTTATCCCAAAATAACATCCAGCAATGACGATGTGCCCTTTGAAGTTATCAAGTCACAGATAGATGAAAATTATAAAAATTTTACAGAGTCAAAAAAAGGTCTTACAGAAGCTAGTGAGCAATTACTTAGTTTTATTAAAGAAAAGAAACATCAGCCTTTGTTTAGAAACCCAGAAAATATTAAGTTTATTCAAAATGCAATGTTTGTTTCAACAAATGAAGTTAGGGGAACATCTTATTCATCAAGAATAAAAGATCCTAAATATCAATTTGCAGGCAAAACGGGAACATCACAAGTTAAAAGAATTACAGAAAGAGAAAGAGAGTTAGATTTAAAAACTATTGAAATTCCATACAATGAAAGAGATCACGCTTTGTATGTTGCGTTTGGACCTTATAAAAATCCAAGATATGCATTAAGTGTACTGGTCGAACATGGAGGTTCTGGAAGTGTAGCAGCAGCACCTATGGCAAAAAAACTTTTTAAATTAATTATAGATAGACACGAAGAAAGAGAAAAAATCAGAAAAGAAAAATTACTAAAGATATAAAATGCAATTTAATTCAATAAGCAGCGAACAAACTATTTTTCAAAAATTTATGAATTTTGATTTCATTTTATTATTTTGTATTTTTCTTTTAGGAGTTATTGGGTCTTTTGCAATGTATTCTACTGATGGAGGTGAATTATTATTTCATAGTAAAAGCCACATATCAAAATTCTTAGTTTTTTTTCCAATGATGATTATTCTATCATTTTTTAATATTAGATTTTGGCATTACACGGCCTATATATTTTATGTCATTGTTTTAATACTTTTAATATGGGCTTCATTATATGGAGTTAAAGCATCTGGCTCTCAAAGATGGGTTGATCTATATTTTATTAATTTACAACCTTCAGAGTTAATGAAAGTTGCAATAATAGTATGTTTGGCCAGGTACTATCATCGTGTACAACTAGATAAAGTTAATTCTTTTCAAAATTTGTTAACAGCAATAGTAATTCTAATTTTACCAATGATGCTTGTGATTAGTCAGCCAGATTTAGGAACCTCTATATTAATTGCTTTAAGTGGGTTGGTTGTTATATGGCTTACAGGTTTAAACATAAAATATTTTTTATATTCTTTTTTTTCGTTATTAATTTCAGCACCATTTGCAATTGCATTTTTACAAGATTATCAAAAGTTAAGAATTTTAACTTTTCTTAATCCAGATAGAGATCCTTTAGGAGCAGGATATCAAATAATTCAATCTAAAATAGCAGTTGGCTCTGGAGGATTTACAGGGAAGGGTTTTTTAAAAGGAACTCAGAGTTACCTAGAATTTTTACCAGAAAAACATACTGATTTTATATTTACCTTATTTGCAGAAGAACATGGCTTTTTAGGTTCTCTTGGCCTTTTAATTATTTATATAACACTTATCTATAGAGTCATTAGGATAGGATCAATTTCTAGAAGTTTTTTTGCAAAACTTTATTGCTATGGATTTGGCTCTGCAATTTTTTTCTATATTACAGTCAATATGTCAATGGTATTAGGCTTACTTCCTATAGTGGGTTCACCATTGCCACTTCTTTCTTATGGTGGTTCGTCAATGCTTGCAACAATGATAGGATTTGCAATTGTAATGAGTGCCAAGATAAATCATAAACAGTTAATTGCATAAATAGTAAATTTGTCTATTTTGTCGCGAGAAAAAACAAGGATAAGAATTATATAAAACTCTATGGAAAAAAAACTAAAAATAGGAATTGTGGGTGCAGGAATCCAAGGAGTTTCAAATGCACTTTTTCTTCAAAAAAAAGGTTTTGAAGTCACTATTTTTGATAAAAAAGACCCTGGAAACACAGCTGCATCATATGGTAATGCAGGTCATTTTTCACCATATGCTTCAGTACCAATAAACAGGCCAGATATTTTAACTGACGTACCTGCAATGCTTCTAAGTTCATCAGGACCGCTTGCACTTAAATGGAATTATGTTCCCAAAATGATTCCATGGTTCTTACGCTTCATAAGAAATTGTTCAACTAGTAAAATGATGCATACCGCGAAGAATATGCATCAAATTTTAGATTTGGCGTTGCCAGCTTATGATGAATTATTTGATGAAATTGACCTTGAAGGATTAGTTGAAAAGAAGGGAATACTTTATATTTGGAATGACCAAAGTTTAAAGAGTAGGGAGCTTGAAATTAGAGTAAGAAATGAACTTGGAGTAGATCAGCAAGTCGTAACCCCTAAAGAAATTCACGACCTTGAACCAAATATCAAACCTTTTTATCATGGTGGTGTCTACTATCGTTATGGAAGACATGCACGAAATCCAAAAAAAATACTTTTAAAATTATTTGATCTTTTTGTTAAAAAAGGGGGGAACTTTTTAAAGTCAAATATAGAAAATATTAAATTTGAAAATGAAAAACCAATTGTCAAATCTGAATCGCAAAGTTTTCATTTTGATAAAATAGTTATTGCTTGCGGTGCATTTTCTAAAAAATTGACAGATAATTTAGATGAAAGAATACCATTAGACACTGAAAGAGGTTATCATGTTCACTTTAAAGGCTGCGACCATCTCTTAACTAGACCTGTAATTTTTCAAAATAGAGGATTTGGTATCACTCCAATGGAACAAGGACTTAGAGTTGTTGGTACGGTAGAGTTTGGAGGTTTGGACAACCCAATCTCAAAAGGAAGAATTAAAAATTTAATCAATAACGCAAAATATATGCTTGGGGACCTACCAGAACATGAAGATGAATGGTTAGGTTTTAGACCAAGTATGCCAGATTTTTTACCAGTAATAGGTCCTTCAAAAAACCATAAAAATGTTTTTTATTGCTTTGGACATCATCATTTAGGATGGACTTTAGGACCAATTTCAGGGAAGATAATTTCAGGGATGATTGCTGAAGAAAATACAAATTTAGATTTAAAGCCTTATAGCTCATCAAGATTTAATTAAGTGACCCAAAATTTTAAAGCTTATACAATGTTGGTTCTAGCAACATTATTTTGGGCAGGCAATTTTATAGTTGGTAAAGCAGCTTTTGTTGAAGACATTCCCCCAATGTCACTGGTATTTTTTAGGTGGTCTCTTGTTTGGCTAATATTGTTACCGTTTACTTATAAAGAAATAATAAAACATAAAGAAGTAATTCTCAAAAACTTACCATTATTATTTTTCCTAGCTTTAACAAGTGTGGGTTTGTTCAATTCATTTACATATCTTGCTCTCGTACATACACAGGTAATCAATGCTTCGCTTTTTAATACTGCTATTCCAGCAATGATAATCCTTTTATGCTTTATATTTAAGATTGAAAAAACTAATCGATTTCAAATTATGGGATTAATTCTTTCAGTATTAGGAATTTTATCAATTATTACCAAACTTGATTTTAATATCTTACTATCATTAAATTTTAACAAAGGTGATATTATAATGATTGGGGGTGTGATTACTTGGGGTCTTTATTCCTCTTTTTTAAAGAAAAAAAAATTTACATTACCACTTCTAACCTTGGTTCATATTTTGTGTACTTTTGGTTTGTTATTTATATTGCCTCAATTTTTATTTGAAATCTCTCAGGGAAAAATTATAAAATTTGATATCAACTTAAGTTATATTTTAATTTATCTTGCATTATTTCCTAGTATCGGCTCCTATTATTGTTGGGCAGGAGCAGTTTCTATTATAGGAGCAAATAGAGCAGGTATTTTTTTATCATTAATACCTTTGTTCAGTACAATTTTAGCGATGTTTTTTTTTAATGAAAATTTTTATTTTTTTCATTTCATTGGCTCAGTTTTGATTGTATTAGGTTTAATTCTATCAAACAAAAAATTATAAATGCTTAAAGTTGCAATATTAGATGATTATCAAAATGTTTCACAGGAATTTGTGGATTTAAAAAAATTATCTGGAAAATATGATTTCAAAATTTTTGATGAACCTTTTACCGATGAGGCCGACGCAATAGATCAGCTATCAGATTTTGAGGCACTTCTTGTCATGCGAGAAAGAACACCAATCACTAAAAATCTAATAGATAATTTAGATAAACTTAAGTATGTCATAACAAGTGGATCAAAAAATAAAGCCATAGATCTTGAGGCTGCAAAAAAAAGAAAAATTATAGTTTGTGGAACTGAGATTAATTTTACACCAACATCTGAATTAACTTGGGGTCTAATTTTAGGGTTAGCTAGAAACTTTAAGGAAGAAATTGACAATATGTATCAGGGGTATTGGCAAACAACTATAGGCTTTGAGCTTAAGGGAAAAATTTTAGGGTTAGTGGGACTTGGAAGAGTTGGTTCTGAAGTTGCAAAAATTGGTAAAGCATTTGGAATGCAAGTTATTGCATGGAGTGAAAATTTAAATTTAGACAAATGTAAAGAACTTGATGTGCTTCCTTGTAGTAAAGAGGATGTATTAAAAACATCAGATTTTTTATCTATTCACGTTCAAGGAGGGGAAAGATATAAAGAGTTAATTAAATTAAAAGAATTAGATATGATGAAAAAAACAGCATTTTTAATTAACACATCAAGAGGGTCTATTATTAATGAAGATGATTTAATTATTGCATTATCAACTAACGTTATTGCCGGAGCAGGACTGGATGTTTATGAGAAAGAACCATTACCAGAAAATAATAAATTAAGATTTTTACCAAATGCTCTATTACTCCCACATGTTGGTTATGTGACAGCTGAAAATTATACAAAATTTTATACACAAATGATTGAAGCACTAGAGGCGTGCGTTGCAGGTAAACCAATAAGGATTATTGAATAATTTATGACAAAAAAAATTAATAAAGATTTAACAGCTGAACAGAAATTAGTTTTATTTGAAGATGGAACTGAAGCACCTGGTACTAGTGAATTAAACTATGAAAAAAGAAAAGGTAGTTATCACTGTGCCAATTGTGGAGAAAAATTATTTGATTCAAATACAAAATATGAAAGTGGTTCAGGATGGCCTTCATTTTATAAGTCTTTACCTGATGTTTTTGAAACCAAAACAGATCATCTATTAGGTTATGCAAGAACTGAGTATCATTGTAAAAAATGTGGAGGTCATCATGGCCACATATTTGAAGATGGCCCAGAACCAACAGGTAAAAGATATTGTAACAATGGTGTTTGCTTAGTTTTTAAAGAAGAATGATTATAAAATATATTAGTTTTTTAATTGGAATTGTTTGGTCTTATTCGATAATAAAAACACAATCTGTGTTTAGTAAAAAGGCTGGTATAATATTTAAAATTTTTATTACAAAAATTTCTTGGTTTAGTTTAATTGCAGCATGTTACTTTGGTTATAAAAACTTTACAGTAAAATCTACAGTTATTGGTGTTATAATTGGAGTTTTATTAGTCAATGTTGGCTTTTATTTATTGAAAAAAAATATCAATCAAAGATTTAATGAAAAACAAATAACAATCTTTAAAAGTTTTTTTGAATATACTTTAATTTTTTTAGTTATTTATTTCGTTTTATTTTAAAAGATCTTGTAATTTATTTTCTTTTTCGAGAGCCCTTGCTTCATCGTAGCCACCAATGTGCTGATCATCAAAAAAAATTTGAGGAATTGTTCTTTTTCCATTAGCTTTTTTAATCATTTCATCCATAGCACCATCAACAGTTGCAATATTTATTTCTTTATATTCAACATTATTTCTTGTTAGTAATCTTTTTGCTGCATCACAAAAATTACAAAGTGGACCTGTATAAATTGTTACTGATTTCATGACTTATAAATAATCATTCTTTTTAATTTTACTAGTAATTTCTTTTCTTGAATATTCAAACTTTTTCCTATGTTTTATACTTTTTTGATTTACTCTTTTTCTCCATAATCTAAATGAAGTAGGTTTTATAGATCTTCGCATTATTTTAATTACTTCAGATTCTGTTTTTCCAGTTTTTTTTTCAATTTCTTCAAAAGTGATCCGGTCAGCCCAGGCAGCCCAAATGATCCAATCTGGGTCATCAATATGGGGCTCTGGATTTTTGACCCTTGTGATGGGGGTGTGACCTTTTTTTTTCATAAATCCTTTATAATTGAAAAAAATGATTAATGCATTTTATTTAAGAAAATGATATTATGGAATTTAGATAGTCCATCTTAGCCATCTTTAGCTCCCGGTTTTTTTGGACTATCCAAAAAAATCCAAAAAATGCTCCCAGTCAATTATTTCCTTTTTCTACAGATAATTTTATTTTTATTTATAACACCAGGCACACCTAGAATTGTTATCATTTCATATTCAATGAATTATGGAATACAGAAGTGTATTTGGACAGCTCTTGGTGATGTTACCGCAAATATTATTCAAGCAACATTAGTGATTTTTGTTCTTGGATCTTTTTTTATTGATAATCCTAATTTTTTAAAAGTATCTAAGTGGATAGGAATAATTTATTTGCTTTATCTTGCTTATGACATTTATAATTCAAGACCAAAAGATGTAAGTTCAAGCAAAATCATATCAAAAAGTTTTTTTTCATTTTTTAAAGATGGTTTTTTAGTTGCAGGTACAAGTCCAAAAGCATGGATGTTTTTTCCATTAATTTTTCCACAGTTTATTGATTTTAATTCTAATTATGTTGTTCAATTTTTTATTTTAATTACAACTTATGTGGTTTTAGACTTTTTATCTTTAGTTGGTTATGCTGTTCTTGCTAGAAAATTAATTGTTTGGATAAAAGCTAATCCAAAAACAATTAATACAATTTCAGCGTGCGTGTTAGTAATAATTGGAATAATAATAGCACTAAATGGTTAATGTAAAATTTTTTTTAAAAGGTTTTTGTGCTGTAAAAGGTTTTAACAGCCCTGCGATTGCGTTAGGTGCAAGTTTTATAGCAGTAGGTGCTTTGTTTAAAAATATTGGACTAAATTTTCAAGAAAGTATTCTTTCAACGTTTTTTACTTATGCTTTGCCTGGTTCATTGATTATGGCAGAGTCAATAATTATAGGAACCTCTTTATTAAATATTTTTTTAGCAGTGTGGTTAGTTAATGCAAGATTATATCCTATGACTGTCTCATTATTTCCATTGTTAACACATAAAAGCCAACCAAAATTAAAATATTATGTTGCCTGTCATTTTATAGCTGTATCTGCATGGTTAATTATGAAAGATAATTACAAAGCAGTTGAAAGAAAATATCGCTTAGACTTTTGGATTGGAGTTGGTGCAGCAAATTTATTGGTTGCAGTTTCTGCCACAGGGTTTGGTTTTTTTATTGCTGATTATTTGAATAAAGACATGATGATTGGATTAGCAATTGTAAATCCTGTTTATTTTATATGTGTGATGGTTGTTGCAATGAGAAATATTCAAATGATTTTAGCTATTTTATTTGGATCTTTTTTTGGAATTTTATTTTATTTTATATCACCAGAATGGTGCATATTACTTGGGGGCTTCACTGCTGGAACTTTAGCTTTTTATATAGGAGAATTAAATGGCAACTAATATATTTCTAGCAATTCTGATAACATCTTTAGCAACCTATATATCAAGATTTCTTGGAGTAATAACTTCAAAAAAAATAAAAGAAACTTCTAAAATATTTAAATGGTTTAACTGTTTAGCTTATTCGACCCTATCAGCATTACTTGCAAGAATAATTATTTTCCCAGCTGGTGTTTTATCTGAAGCAGATTATTTATTAAGGTTTATTGTAGTTGCCGTAGGTTTAATAGTTTTTATAAAGACTAAAAAAAACTTTTTTTATGCAACTGTATCAGCTGGAGTACTCTTGGCATTTTTGAATACAGTTATTTAACAGATTCGTTTAAATTCATTTATTAATTAATTTTAAAATTATAATAAGTCGTCTATATTGAATATTTATGAAATTAGGCTTTATAGGAACTGGAAAAATAGCATCATCAGTAATTAATGGTATTTGTAGTTCAAAAATATCATTTACTAAAATTCTTATATCTGCTCGAAATAAAAAAATAGCAAATCAGCTTCAGAAAAAATTCAAAAAAGTAGTAATTACAAAAGATAATCAAAAAATAGTTGATAATTGTGATTGGGTTTTTTTATCCATTACTCCAACAGTAGGAGAGAAAATTATTAAAGATCTTAATTTTAGACCTACTCAAACAATCATTAGTTTTATATCAACAATCACTTTATCAGAGTTAAAAAAAGCAATTAAAGTAAAAGCAAAAATAGTTAGAGCCATACCTTTGCCTCCAATTTCTTTAAAAAAAGGACCCGTTCCCATCTGTCCACCCAATAAAAAAGTAAAAGATTTTTTTAATAAAATTGGCACAACAGTTGAAATAAAAAATGAAAAATCTTCAATTAATTTTTGGTCAACATCTGGAATGATGGCACCATTTTATGAATTACTAAGAGTGATGACTGACTGGTTGGTTAAAAGGGGTATTAAAAGAGATAATGCACAAAAATATATTACATCTTTATTTTTAGCCTTGTCAGAGGATGCAGTTATTAATTCTAAAAAAGATTTAAAATATTTGGTAAAGGAATCACAAACACCCAAGGGATTAAATGAGCAAGGAGTTAGAGAATTAACAAAATTAGGGTTTTATAAGAAATTAGATAAAACACTAAATAGTATTCATAAAAGATTAAGTAAGTAAAATTTTATGAGCCGAAATATTTTAAGAATAAAAAATCTTACTAAATATTTTGGTGGACTTGCTGCAGTATCAAACTGCTCTTTTGATATTAAAAAAGGAACAATTACTGGCATCATAGGACCAAATGGATCTGGAAAAACAACATTGTTTAATTTAATTGCAGGAAATTTAAATTCATCAATTGGACAAGTATTTTTTAATGATGAAGATATTACCAATGTCCCTTCTTATGAATTATTTTCCAAAGGAATACTGAGAACTTTTCAAATAGCACATGAGTTTACTAATCTTTCTGTGCTTGAAAATTTAATGATGGTTCCTGCAAATCAGTCAGGTGAAAATTTAATGACTGCTTTATTAAAACCAAGTTT
>ENA-OWPI01001932-OWPI01001932.1-marine-metagenome-genome-assembly--contig:-NODE-1932-length-21007-cov-4.641185_pt1 | contig 21007 bp, 23 predicted proteins | sample MGYA00238138_ERZ651775 | MGnify/ENA primary metagenome ERZ651775 (study PRJEB26906, sample SAMN06265043) | marine metagenome | isolation source: Helgoland LTER site | place: Germany:Helgoland, sampling...
GAATAGTATTCCATTTTTCTTCATTCGTACTAAAAATTTGTGTTGCTATATGCCTATTTATTTTGTTTAAATTTTCTTTAGGCAGTAACGAAGATTTTTCCTCATATATTAATCTTTCTGCAAAATAATAATTTCTTTCATCTTTAAATTTATGGGCAATTTTTAATTTATCCTCCCATGGAGAAATATGAAATTCTTCCATAACTATTTTTTCATAGTTAGTAGAAAATGAATGATAAATTGTTTCTTCATAATTTATATCTTCTTGTGATATATAGTCTTCTTTTTCCAAAGCTTTTTTTTCTAGAATTTTTTCAACTGTTTGTTTGAAATTTATATTTGAACTTATAATATCAGCCCTTCTTAAGAGCTCTTTTTCAGATATATGCTTATATTCATTTATCTTAGAAACATGATTAGAATTCATAATAATTGGACTTTTATTACTTTTAAGGTTTCTTATAATTTTCGGACTTTTTGACATAAAATGTTCTAAGGATTCTGGAGTTAAATTGATATAATCTTCAGGATTATTTTTGAGATCAAAACATTGTGCCCATTTATATTTTGGATGATGGCATAATAAAGATACAATAAATGGCATAGTTTTTCCGAAAAATGTTTCAGTTATACAAAATATTTTATTATTTTTAATTATAAAGTCTGTCTCTTCCCGATTTGTTGTTAACAAACTTGCTTCCCATAATTCAGGGTTTTTATTTTTAATAAGTTCAGCTAGTTTAATAGTTGCTATTGTATCTCCTATAGCATCATGAGCGCTAAAATCACTAATACCATTAAATGGAGCTACTTGATCCAGCTTAAATGATAGTTTACCTTTTTCATTAAGTGGAATCTTAACACTATCTGGAAAGTAAGCATGATTAGCTCTAAGAATATTTAATAGATCAGATCTTTTATTTCCATTATTTAGAGTAAGATAAGGGTCAAATAAAGTTTTGAATAAAGACTTTCTTAAAAACTCTTCATCAAAACTTATTGTATTATAACCTATATATATTGCAGATCCCCAAGATTTAAACTTCGCTAACATTAGCTCTATAAGTGAAAAATGTGATAGTTTTGTCTTGGTTAAATCACTGGTAGAACTTTTATTAACAAGTATGGCTTGTGGGTAAGGTATAATGCCAGGTCTCAAGCAGCATCTAGATTCAAATCGATCTATTTCTTGGAAGCAAGAATTAGTTAGTACTGCGCCAACTTGGATAATTTGGTCCCAGTTGCTCTCTCTTCCTGTAGTTTCAAAATCATAAAATATATAATTCATTATTTGTAGTTCTCTAGCCAAATGTTTGATTCATCAAGAGCATTCATAGTTCCAATATGCAACCATTTTTGGTAATTAATCGTTCCCCAAATAGTATTGTCCTTAATAGCCTGATCATAGCAATAATTTAAAGAGAATACATTTTTATTTACCTTATTTACTACATTAGGATTCAAAATTTGCCATCCAGTAAATGCAAGCCCAGAATTAATATTTCTGGTAATTTTTGATGGGTCAGTTTTATTAGTAAAACCGAAATCACCATTATTATTATACCCAATGGAGTCTTGAAAGTTATCTAATAATAAAAGAAAGTCCATAGTGTCAATATCAAAATTTTTTATCATTAATGACAAAGGACTGATATCTTTAAAAGGCATAATAAGTGAATCTCCATTTATAACTATAGTAGGTTTAGTATTATATTTCTCTAAAATATTTTTAATTGCACCTCCTGTTTCTAATATTTCTTTTTCTTTTATTACTATAATTTCCATAGATTTATTTAATGTCTTATATTTTTCTATATATTTTTCAATTTTTAAGGCAAGATAATGGACATTGATAAAACATTTTTTAATTTTATTATTTTTAAGCTCTTCTAAAATATAATAAATAATAGGTTGGTTATTTAATTTTACTAAAGGTTTAGGTGTAGTAAGGGTTAGAGGACGCATTCTTGCTCCAAATCCAGCAGAAAGAATAATAGCTTGGTCTATTTGTAGTTTTTTATACATTTTAATACTTAATATAAATATAGTTTATGTTGAGGAATGTATGTTTCTATCCATTGTAAAACTTCTTCTAGTTTAGCATCATTAGCAGATTTTAAAAATAGGTTCATAGCTTTATTTACTAGCTTAAGATACTTTTTTTTATTATCTCTTTCAGCAAGTCTAATAAATATACCAACAATTTTTGCATTTCTTTGCGCAGTTAATACTTTATAGTTTTGATAAAATTGTTTTTCATCTTTAATATTTCTTATTTTAATAAATTCTTGAATAGCTACTTTTTTTATCTCTTCTGAAACATCTCTTCGCACATCTTCTAATAAAGATGATATGTCATAAGTTTCGTGACCAATTAAAGCATCTTGAAAATCAATTAAGCCTATTCTTTTAATATTTTTCCTTTCTGGCAACCAAAAAAGATTATCAGCATGAAAATCTCTTAATACTAGCTTATTATTACCTCTCTTTAATTCATTTAATGGTTCTTCCCAAGCTTTTTCCCATTTTTGTAATGCTGTATTATCTATTGTTATTTCTTTTTCTTTAAAAAACCACTCTGTAAAAATACTTAATTCTGCAAATAAATATTTATTACTATATACTGGTATGGCTTTAGGATTAATATTTTTATGAATTTCTGCTAAACATTGGACTGCATTGATATACAATAGTTCTTCGGAAATATTTTTCTTCATTGCTTCGTTAAAGGTTAATTTTCCAAAATCTTCTATGAGAAATAAACCATTTTTATGGTCGCTTTTAAAAATCTTTGGAGCGGATAAGCCAATATTATTTAAATACTCTGAAATTTCAATAAAGCCGTAGTTATTATTATCTTCAGGTTGTGAATCCATTAGTAAAGTATTCTTATTATTTTTAATTCTAAAATAACTTCTATTGGATGCATCTTGCTTAATAGGATCAAGTAATAGGGGGTTTATATCATTAGCTTTTAAGAAGTCTATAATTTTCTTATTATCCATTATCTCTATCATCTAAAGAAATTGAAACTCTTTAATGCCTTCTAGAAGGTCTTGATTGGCTTTAATTTCTGCGGACCTTTTATTATTACTAAGGTCTTTAATTACAATCTCAATTCTTTTTTCAGGCAGCAAATATTCAATTATTTCCGGCCATTCAATTATAATAATACCATTATTTAAAGCATCTTCTAAACTTAAGTTCCATACATCTTCTGGTTGTTTTAACCTATACATATCATAATGCCATATTATATTATCTTCATATTCGTATGTTAATAACAAAGGGAATGTAGGGCTTAAAACTTTATTACTATTAGTTAGGTACTTTATAAAAGACCGTGCCAATGTAGTTTTTCCAGTACCTAAATCACCTTTTAAGCAAATTATTTCATTTTTTTTTGCAAGATGAGCAATTTTTTCACCTAATTTTATTGTATCTTCGACATTACTCAATAGTATTTTCATTAATTATATTAATACCTATAATGATTAGGTTTAAAAGGACCTTCAACATTTAACTTAAGGTATTCTGCTTGCTTACTATTTAATTTAGTAAGTTCTGCACCAACTTTATTTAAATGAAGATAAGCAACTTTTTCATCTAATTCTTTAGGTAAAGTATAAACCTTATTTTCATAATTTTCATAATTGTCCCATAGCTCAATTTGTGCTAATACTTGATTTGTAAAAGATGCACTCATAACAAAACTTGGGTGACCTGTTGCACAACCTAAATTTACTAACCTGCCTTCAGCCAGCACTATTATTTTTTTCCCATCAGGAAAAGTTACTTGATCTACCTGTGGCTTAACTTCTTCCCATTGATAATTTTTTAAAGCAGCAATTTCTATTTCTGAGTCAAAATGCCCAATATTACATACAATAGCTCTATCTTTCATGTCGCGCATATGATCAATATTGATTACATCACAGTTTCCTGTAGCCGTTACAAAAATATCTCCATATTTTGCTGCATTATCCATTGTTACTACTTCATACCCTTCCATAGAGGCTTGTAAAGCACATATCGGATCTATTTCTGTAACTATTACTCTTGCGCCTGCATTTCTAAGAGATGCTGCTGATCCTTTTCCAACATCACCATAGCCCGCAACTACAGCAACTTTTCCAGACATCATAACATCCGTAGCTCTTCTGATCCCATCTACTAGACTCTCACGACAACCGTATAAATTATCAAACTTAGATTTAGTTACAGAGTCATTTACGTTAATGGCAGGAACTAAAAGCGTATTATCTTTTTCCATTTCATATAGTCTATGAACTCCAGTAGTAGTTTCCTCGCTTAGACCTTTTACATCCTTTAACATTTCTGGATATTTATCATGCATTAATTTTGTTAAGTCGCCTCCATCATCTAATATTAGATTTGGCTTCCAGTTATTAGGTCCAGTAATAGTTTGCTCAATACAATCCCAGAATTCTTCTTCAGTTAAACCCTTCCAGGCAAATACAGGTATATTTTTTGCAGCCATGGCAGCTGCAGCGTGGTCTTGAGTGGAAAAAATATTACACGATGACCATCTTACTTCAGCGCCTAAATCAATTAATGTTTCTATTAGTACAGCTGTTTGTATAGTCATATGAAGACATCCAACAATTCTAGCATTTTTAAGAGGCTTATTATTAACATATTCATCTCTTAATGACATTAAACCTGGCATTTCTGTTTCAGCTATCTCTATTTCTTTTCTACCCCATTCTGCCAGCGAGATGTCTGCTATTTTATAATCATTGAAATTAGACATATTTATTCCTTTTATTAATTTATAATTTAGTTGTTAGTATAGCATATATAGTTTCTTTATCTAATGATGCACGTAAATTCTTTAAATTCTTTTTATTAGCAAATAGCCGCGAAAGAAAAGCTAATATATTTAAATGTGTAGGATGATGGTTTTTTGTCGAAATAAGTGTGAATATAATATCTACGGGCTCATTATCAATAGAATTAAAGCTAATAGATTTATTAAGTTTTATAAATATGCCAAACATATTATTAATTTCATCTATCTTAATATTTGGAATAGCTACTCCTCGTCCTATTCCGCTGTTCTCTTCACCTTCTTTGTCTAAAAGCGCTGAAAGGAATCTTGATTTAGGTATGTTAATATTTTTACCACATATATCAGCAATTTTTGTGAATAATTGTTTTTTCTGATTAATATTATGTAAATTTAAAATATTAGAAGTTGATAAAATATCTATTATATTAATACTTCTATTATCTTTTTTATCCTTTAACATCTTGGTCTCCATATACTTCGAAAAAATTTATACATAAAAATTTGCTTGAGGATCAGCATGTTATTAAATTTTTATCTATTATACAATTATTAAAAGTTTTTTGATCGCACCAAAGAACTAGGAATATTTAAACTTTCTCTATATTTATTTACAGTTCTTCGTGATATAATAATATCTTCTTTTTTTAATAAGTTTACAATTTTTTGATCACTTAAGATAATATCTAATTGTGCTTCTGAGGTTATTAACTGCTTGATCTTAGCCTTGATTGATATAGAAGAACTATTTTCAACATTCAATTTATTTTTAAGCTTACTTGTGAAAAAATAGCTTAAAGGCATCGTTTTATTATTAAATTTTATATATTTATTCTTAACTGCTCTACTTACAGTACTTTCATTCATTAAAACCTTTTTACTAATTTGGTTATGTGTTAATGGTAAAACTCTCGCTGCACCATGCAAAAAAAACATTTTTTGAAATTCTAAAACAGTTTTTGATACTAATAGCATAGTCTCATTTCTTCTATTTAAATTGCTTTGAATCATTTTGCCATGTGTAATTTGTTCTTGTATATATATCTTCATTTCTTTGTTTGATAAATCTTTTTGTTTAACTTTCATTTGATTTACATATTTTTTGTTTATAAATACTTGATGATAATTTTTATTATATAAACTTATATTTATTTTACGTCTATCCATAGTAACTAATATATCTGGTATTACTGTTGCAATTTTTTCTACTTCTAATCCGTCTAAAGGCCTGGGTTTTAGAGATTTTATATTTTTAATCATATGCATAATTTGGTCCATATTTACTTCACATATTACAGCTAGTTTATTAATGTTTCCAGATGCTAAATCTTTTAGATTTTGTAAAAGTATTTTATATTTAGAATTCAAAATACCTTTTTTTTGTAATTGAAAAGATAAATGTTCTGATATAGAACTAGAAAATATTCCTATAGGGTCTAATAATTTTAGCTTGAGCAATACTTCATTTGATTTTTTTTTTGATGTCTTACCTAACTGAGCCGCTTCACTAGGTATTATTCTGCAAAAACCAAAATCATCAAGGTTTTCTATATAAATCTTGATAAGAACTTCTTCTTCTTTATCTGAAGCTATAAAAGAACTTTGTTGATATAACCATTCTTTTATATTGTAATTTTTTGTTTGATTTTCAATACTTGGATCTTTAATTGATGTATAAGAATCTTTAGAAGGTAGTAAAAAAGGATTTTTTTCTATTTCTTGCCTAATAAAATTATCTACTTCATTAGAAGACATTTGTAGAACTTTTATAGCATTGATTGTGTTACTATTGATTTTTTGATTAATTGTGATTTTAGGTTTTTGAGAAAATATTTGTTTTAGCATCTTTTTAATATAGTTAAAGGTTAAATTTCTTACCTAAATAAACTCTTCTTACATTCTCATCTTCTATAATGTCATTAGGGCTACCATGCATTAGTACTTTACCTTCATGTATAATATATGCTTTATCTATGAGTTCTAAAGTTTCTTTTACATTATGGTCTGTAATTAACACTCCAACGCCTCTATCTTTAATATGCTTTATTAATTCTCTGATTTCCTCAACTGCTATAGGGTCTATACCAGCTAATGGCTCATCTAAAAGTATAAAAGATGGCTGAGATGCTAAAGCTCTAGCAATTTCTACTTTTCTTCTTTCTCCACCAGATAATGCCAAGCTAGATGTTCGTCTCAAATGAGTTAATGAAAATTCTGCTAATAATTCATCTAAATGTATGTTCCTTTCAACTCTATCTGAAATATGTAGAGCTAAGATTGCTCGAATGTTTTGTTCTACAGTCATGCCTCTAAAAATAGATATTTCTTGAGGTAAATATCCTATTCCTGCCTTTGCTCTTTTATAGATAGGCAATTTTGTTATGTCTTTATTATTTAATAAAACTTTCCCATAATCAGGTTTAATCATACCACTTATCATATAAAAGCATGTAGTTTTTCCTGCGCCATTTGGACCTAGTAATCCTACAGCTTCTCCTCTTTGAATTTGAAGTGAAACACTTCTAACGACTGGCTTTTTTTGAAAAGATTTGCCTAGGTTAGTTACCACTAGCCCATTATTTTTGACGATTAATTTTGGATTATTATTTTCTATCATTCTAGACCTTTATCATTTGTCTTTGGAAGAAATCGCATTTTCACTTTCTTTGAATCATTTTTACTGCTTATTTGACTTATGCCTGTATTAAGATTCATTTCAAGTAGTTCACCTTTCATAAGGTTATCATTTTTCATAAGAGTCACTTCATCTTCAATAATAATATTATTTTTAATAAAGTCATAGGTTGCAAGTTTACCAGTTGCTATTTCATCCATGTTAGTAAATATAACATTACCTTCTGCTTTAATTAAGATTATTTCATTAGTAGCATTATTTTTTTCTAAATAAACAATTAGCTTATCAGCTTGCATCTTTCTTTTGCCTTGTATGGCAGAAGCATTGCCAATTGCATATGCGATTCTTTCATTATCATCCCATTGCATTTCATCAGACGTAATATCAACAGGAATTATTTCTTCTGCATATACAATTATTATAGAACAAATGTATATTGATATTATCTGTAAATAAACTGATATACATTTCATTGAACTATTCCTCTATTATTATATAAAGAAAGTTTTGGATTGCCTTTCAATTTGATAATAGAACTTTTTAAATTATAACTAAACCCTTTTCCTTTTAATATTCCCCATTGCCCATCTAAGGTAACTTCATCTTCACCATTTATTATATTATTTTTATAATTATATATTATATTATCAGTAAACAATTTTGTGCCATCCGAAGATATTATTTCTACATTTTCTATTAATTTTAATATTCTTTTATTACTATTTAATATACCTTTTATAGAGTAAAAATAAATATTTCTTTTGTTAGACAATTTATATTGTCCCTTTGGATTTTTTAAAATTATAATATTAGGGTTTTCAACACTTTTTTTTGCTAGAAATGCTTCTATGGTTATAGGTTCATTAGATTTATTTTGGATCAGAAGCTTGGGACTCAATAAAGTATCAGGTTGAAATAAATACTCCGCTTTATTTATACTTAATAATTCAACATCAGGTATTTTTTTGCTCCATTTGTAAATTATTAATGTAGAAAATATTAATAATAATAAAAAAATTATTTTTAATATAGGTTTATAAATACTTTTTTTATTAAGATTTTGTACATCACTATTTTGAATATTTTTGTGCCAAGTATTATGAAATGTTCTATTTTCTGTTTTCATATTTACCCAGTTTTGATACAGTCGTGTATATGAATGATACCCTCTGGTATTTTAGAATTATTCTTAACAACAAATACAGCCGTAATCTTATTTTTATTCATGATATTAACAGTATTTTTAATATTTATCTTAGACTCTATAGTGATAGGATTTTTAGTCATAATTTTATCTATTGGAAGATCTAAAAAGTTTTTCGCAATATTCCTTCTTAGGTCCCCATCTGTAACTATACCTATTAAAACATTTTTATTATTAGTTATTCCTACACATCCAAAACCGTAAGATGTCATCTTTAATAAAACTTCTCGCATTGTATGATTATTTTTAATTAAAGGTATTTTATCTTTTTTATGCATTATATCTTTTACTAAAAGAAGGCTCTTTCCCAACATTCCTCCAGGATGAAACTTTTTAAAGCTTTCTTGCTTAAACTTTCTTTTATTCATCAATGCTACAGCGATAGCATCACCTAATACCAGCATCATTGTGGTGGAAGTAGTAGGAGCTAAATTTAAGGGACATGCCTCTGGAACATCAGGAATTAGACAGGTAACATCAGAATTTCTTGCTAAGAAACTATTTTTCTTAGCTGTAATAGATATTAATTTTATTTTATTTGTTTTTGCAAAATTAATGATCGGAAACATTTCTTTTGTTTCGCCTGATTTAGATAATGCTATTAAAATATCTTGATCTTGAATTGTGCCAAGGTCCCCATGATTTGCTTCAGCACAATTAATATATTGTGATGGAGATCCAGTTGAAGAAAAAGTTGCAGTTAACTTTAAGCCTATATAGCCACTTTTTCCTATTCCAGTTATGATAATTTTACCTTTATTTTTATATAATAAATTTACAGCTTTTATAACAGTTGCATCTATCAATTTTTCTAATTTCGTCAAGGCAAGTTTTTGTGTTTTAATATTTCTTTTTAGTAAACCTATTTCTTTTGATTTCAACAATTTTAAGCTCCTGATCTGGTATATATTATTTAATGAGAAAAAATATCAGGTTCATGCCATCCATTTAAATCTAAGTAAGCTCTCGTACCTATAAATTTAAAAAGTGTTTCCGCTAATTCTTGTCTATTTTCTCTTTCTAAAATAATGTCTAATTCATATTTAATTTTATGTAGGTATAAAACATCTGAAGCTGCGTACTTTAACTGTTCATGACTTAAATCTTCATTACCCCAATCAGAGCTTTGTTTTTGCTTTGATATATCAATATTGATTAGCTCCTTACATAGTTCTTTTAGACCATGCCTATCTGTATAAGTTCGGATTAATTTTGAAGCAATTTTAGTACAGTAAATATTTTTACAAAATATTCCCATATGTTTTTGAATTGCGGCAAGGTCAAAACGAGCAAAATGAAATATTTTTTTTATTTTATCATCCATTAATACTTTTGATAAATTGGGATAGAGAGTATTTTTTTTTATTTGTACTAGGTGAGCAAAATCATCACCATCTGATATTTGCACTAAACATAGTCTGTCCCTTCTAAAATCTAAACCCATCGTTTCAGTATCAATTGCTATACAATTAGAAAATTTTAAATCTAAAGGTAAATCATTTTTATAAAAGGTATATTTATTCTCTTTCATTGATTCTCCAATTTTTGCTAAATTTTATAGCATCTTTTAAAATTTACCTAATCAATTTAGAAATCATTCATCATATGTTAATATATTCATAATATTTTTTGATTTTCTAATTTTACTTGTCCATCTGTATCTTTTATGTATATAAAATCAACATATTTAGAAAGGGTTTTTTTTGAATATTCATAACAATTCAAATTCCACAGTAGTTATTTTTGGTGCATCGGGTTTTATAGGTAGGTATATAGTTTCTAGTCTATTACAAGATAATTACCTAATAAAAGTGGTTGTAAGAAAACCTAATGAAGCAAAACACTTAACTTTGATGGGAAAGTTAGGACAAGTAGAAATATATCAGGGCAATATAAATGATAAAAAGAGTGTTCAAAATATTGTCGATGGGGCTAATAAAGTTATAAATTTAGTGGGTATCCTAGAAGAGAAAAGTCAGCAAAAATTTAATAAGACCCATGTGGAAGGTGCATCTAATATAGCTGAGGCTTGTTTAAAGCATAAGATCGAAAGTTTTATTCATATTTCTGCTTTAGGCCTCTATGATGGTAAGCATTCAAGATATGCTAATAGTAAACTAGTAGCAGAAGAAAAAATAAAAAAAATATTTAAAAAAACAATTATTTTAAGACCTAGCGTAATATTTGGTCCAGAAGATAATTTTACTAATAAGTTTGCTAGAATGGCCTCAATTTCTCCATTTATTCCATTAATAAATAAAGGTTTAACTAAATTTCAGCCAGTGTATGTAAAAGATGTGGCTAAGGCTGTTTATGTTGTCATTAATAACAATAAATATAGTGGTCAAACATATAGTTTAGGAGGACCAGAGGTTATTAGTTTTAAAGAAATTATAGATTTTATTTTATTAAAAATTAGTAAAAAAAGAATTTATATACCTTTATCTTTTCCTCAAATAAAGTTAATGGCGATTTTGTTCTCTATTTTGCCCAATGCTCCTATCACCTTAGATCAAGTCAGGCTCTTAGAAAAAGACAATATCGTTTTAAAAAAAGAAAAAGGTTTTAAAGTATTAGGTATTAAGCCTGAATCCATATACTTATCAGCTGAGCAATATTTAAATAGATATATATCTAGGTATTAATAATAGTTAATATCGTCATTCCTAAAAGTATTCGATATAAAATAAATGGTGCAAAATTTTTAGTTTTAAGCCATTTCATTAGAAAAATAATAGATAAATAAGCAAATATAAAAGACATAATACAAGTTATTAATATATATAGGTGGTTAGTAATATTTAATTCATTATTTATTAACCATATTGACTCTAAGGTAACAGCACCAACAATAACTGGTATGCTTGTATACAGGCCTAATTTTGCAGCTTCAATTCTTTGAATATTAAGTATTCTTGCAGCAGTTATTATTGTTCCAGATCTTGATGCGCCTGGTATAAGAGCAAAAACTTGTAAAATGCCAATAAATAAACATTCTAAAAATGAGAGCGAAGAAATTTTTTTTTTTTTAATTTTAAATTTGTCAGATATAAAGAGTAATATGGCTCCTATAATACTAGACCATGCAATCACGTTTAGAGTTAATAGTTTATCATCAAAATTTTTAAAAATAAATAATCCTACCAAAATTATAGGAATAGTAATTACTATTATATTTTTTAAAGTTTTAATATTTTTGTTTTGGAAGTAATTTTCTAATTTAAAAATTGATCTAATAATATTAGCAATATCATCTTTTAAATAAAGAAGGACTGCAAATAATGACCCCAAATGAGCGGCTATTGCCATAGTTCTTCCCGGGATAGGCCAGTTTAAAATTTTTTCTAAAATCAATAAATGTGCAGAAGAAGATATAGGCAGAAATTCTGTAATGCCTTGAACTAGAGAATATAAAATGATTTCCCAAAATAACATAATATTGCCTTGTCAATTATTTTAATTTTGTTTTAAATACTTAATATTAAATACTCTATACTTATTGTATAAAACTTAGTAATGGAATCTTATTTAAATGAATATACTTTATCATTTACCTTTTGCAGCAAATAGTCGGATTGTGAGAGTAGCTCTTTCCGAAAAAAAAATTGATGTAAAATTAATAGTTGAGCCTACATGGGAAAGACGAGATAGTTTTTTATCCCTCAATCCAGAAGGGCAAGTTCCTGTTTTATTGAACAATCAGAATATACCATTATCTGGTGCACCTGTTATTATTGAATGGTTAGAGGATATATCATCTGATAATAGTCTTATAGGAAAGGATCTAATTTTTAGAGCTGAGGCAAGAAGGATAATGTTTTGGTTTAATAATAAATTTGCATCAGAGGTAGAGTCGTCAATAGTATATGAAAAAATTATGAAGGCTTTTATGGGTAAAGGAAACCCTGAGGCAAGTATCCTTAGAGTAGGAAGAAAAAATTTAATAACTCATATGAAATATATAGATTGGTTAAGTAAAAATAGAGATTGGCTAGCAGGCAAATCATTTAGTGTGGCAGATATTTCTGCATCAGCTAATTTGTCTATTTTAGATTATTTGGGAGAAATTCAATGGAGAGATTATGCTTATGCAAAGGAATGGTATGCAAGAGTAAAGTCGCGTCCATCTTTTAGAGGCATACTTTTAGATAAAATTCCAGGGCTTCTGCCTCCAAAATATTATTCAGACCTCGATTTTTAAATTAATTATTGTAGTATATATATATATATTCTAGGAGAATAAAATATGGAATCCTTTTCAAGTCTAATTGAGTTTAATGTAGAGTTTTTTAAATACATACTTAATTCGTATGTTTTATTTCCAATAGGCCTTGATTGGATAGTGTATAATATCTTATATCACCTTTTAATAGTAGTAATAATAACTGCAATTTTTTCATTAATATTTAATAAGCTTATTATTGTCTTTATAAGAAGCAGATTAAATAAATTAAGTTTTGATATAGGTAAGCAATTATTAGAAAAAAAAGTTTTAATTCCAATAGGTTGGGCAATACCTATAATTATATTTGAGGCAGGGTTAGGTAGCTATTCTCCTGACGAGGGTATTATCGCACGTTTAACTAAATCGTTGATAATTTTAGTCTTTATCATATCTTTTACTAGGTTTTTAGCTGCAATTTCTGAGAGCTTTAAGGGCAATAAGGCTTTTGGAGGCACTCCTATTCAAAGTTATATGCAGCTTTTAAAATTAATTATATACTTGTTTGGTTTAATCATAATAGTTTGTACTTTATCAAATACTTCTCCTTGGACAATTATCTCAGGTCTAGGTGCTCTAACTGCTGTTATTTTATTGGTTTTTAAAGATACTATATTAGGTCTTGTTGCATCTATTCAAGTTTTTGGTTCTGATACTATAAGAGAAGGAGATTGGGTTACTATTCCTTCACTAGACATAGATGGCGACTGTGTAGAAGTAGGTTTGCATACTGTAACGGTAAGGTCTTGGGATAAGGCTTTGATTACATTCCCAAGTGCAAAATTATTAGAGCACCCTTTCAAGAATTGGAGGGGTATGGAGGAATCTGGGGGCAGAAGAATTAAACGTTCTATAAATATTGATCAAAGCTCAGTTAGCTTTATTGACCCTGCATTAAAGGAAAAATTAGAAAAATTTAAGTTATTATCTGGGCATTTTATAGAAAAGGAAAAAGAAATTGAGGATGCTAATAATTTGTTGGAAGGAGATAAGGTTAATCATAGAAGGTTAACTAATATTGGAGTATTTAGGGCTTATATATTAGAATACCTTAAAAATCATCATGAAATAAATAATGATCTTACTATGATGGTTAGACAATTATCACCTACCAGTATGGGGCTTCCTTTAGAAGTTTATGCTTTTACTTCTTCAGTAGAATGGACAGAGTATGAATCTGTTCAATCTGATATTTTTGATCATTTATTAGCTATAGTCTCTAATTTTGAACTTAAATTAACTCAAGCACCATCAGGCAGTGATATAAAAAGTTTAGGTTATAATATTCATCAAAATAGTAAAAATATTAATGAAAAACTTACACGAAAAGATTAAATCAAAAGCTTTAGAGTTAGAATTCGATGCTATAGGTTTTTGCGAAGCGGATTTACCAGAGAGCGTGACTAAGCATCTTCATGAGTTTATAGATAAAGGTAGACATGGGTCAATGAAATGGCTCGCTGAAACTTCTCATAGAAGGAGCCAGCCTAGAAATATGTGGCAATCGGCTATGACTGCTATAGTTTTGGGTTGTAACTATGGACCGGAAGACAATCCATTAAAAGCATTAAATAACAAAAATATAGGGAATATTAGTGTTTATGCCCAAAATAAAGATTACCATAAATGGGTTAAGGGGAGATTAAAAAATCTTGCTGGATGGCTAGTTTCTAAAACAAAAGGGCAGGTTAAAGTATTTGTAGATACTGCACCATTAATGGAAAAACCTCTTGCAGAAATTTCAAAAATAGGCTGGGTCGGAAAACACACTAATTTAGTTAGTCGAGATTTTGGCAGTTGGCTATTTCTTGGAGTAATATTATTAGACTTTAATATCATCGAGGAAAAAAATAAAATTCAGAAGAGTAATTGTGGTACTTGTTCTCAATGTATAGATATTTGTCCAACTAATGCATTTGTCGCTCCATACAAATTGGATGCAAATAAATGTATATCCTATTTAACCATAGAACATAAAACACATATACCTAGAGAGTTTAGGTCTTTAATAGGCAATAGAATATATGGTTGCGATGATTGTTTAGCTATTTGTCCATGGAATAAATATGCAAAAATATCAAATAATATGTCTTTTTTACCTAGAGAAGACCTTAAAAAACCATCATTAGAAAGTTTATCTATTTTATCTGATAAAGATTTTAGAGTATATTTTTCTGGTTCTCCAATTAAAAGAATAGGCAGGAATCAATTTATACGTAATGTATTAATAGCTATGGGCAACTCTTCTAATAAAATTTTAGTAAAATATATAATTGATTTACTCGGAGATAGTTCCTCAATAGTCCGGTTATCAGCCATTTGGGCTTTAGGACAGTTATGCCAAGAATCATTTTTTATTGAAATGAATAAGCGAGTTAATGAGGAAAAAGACCAAGAAGTAATAAGTGAATGGCTAGAAACGAAAAAAGAACTAAATTATTGAGTTATTTATGAGTAATTTTGAAAAAAAAATAGCTATTTTAGGTTTAGGAAATATTTCATATGAGCTTTGTTCTAGCCTTATAAGAAAAGGATTTAAAGTTTTTGGAACCACTAATAATCCTGAAAGAAAGTCTCAGCTACAAAAATTAGGAGTAAAAGTTTTTAAACGTAATAAAACCTTACAATGTATATCAAATTCCACTAAATTAATTATAACATCTCCACCAGATTTACGAGGCTGCCCCGTAATTAGAGATTATTTTAGAGAAATTGTAAATTCAGAAATAAAATGGATTGGGTATTTATCTAGTACATCTGTTTATGGCAATTATGATGGACAAAAGGTAAATGAAGATAGTGATCTGAAATTTTTAAACTCAACAGCAAATGCTAGATATAGAGGAGAACAAGATTTACTAGATTTTGGTAAGAAGTATTCTATTCCAATAGAAATATTTAGAGTTTCTGGAATATATGGCCAGCATAGAAATGTCATTAAACAAATACTTTCTAATAAAATAAATCCAATATTTAAAGAAAACCATTTTTTTAATAGAATTCATGAAAAAGATATTGCTAGAGTATTATCAGAAGCCGCTTATTTAAAAATAAATTCAGGCATTATCAATTTATCAGATAGTTTACCTGCTTCTCAATTAGAAGTAATTAAATATGCAGCAAAAATTATGAAAATAAATCTTCCTAAATATAAAAATTATAAAGAAGTCGTTAACAACATGCCAGATACAATGAAAAGGTTTTGGGAAAATAATAGACGCGTTGATAATAGTTTATTAATAGAACGCTATGGAGAATTATTATTTCCGAGCTACAAAGAGGGACTTAAATATATATATAGTGACTACTTATTTAAGTCATCAAATAAAGATTGAGCAGTATATATAATTGTTTTTAATTGTTTATTATTAGAAAGTCGATGATCTCCATTTTTTATTATTATTAATTCAGCATCCAAACTCTTGCATTTATTAAAAATTTTCAGACTTTCTTTCCAGCTAACTGCTTCATCTTTTTTTCCATGTATAAGTCTTAGGGGGCACTCTATATCTAATGTTTTAGAATTTAATATTAAATTTTTATTACCTGAATCTATATTTTTTTTAGTTATAGTATATCCGTTCTCATCATACTCTGACGGAATGTAAGTAAAACCATTCTTAATTAGCTCTTCTTTTTTTTTATATCCTAAACCCTCTTGCCATAAACGTTTAGTGAAGTCTGGAGCTGCCGCGATAGTAATGATGCCTTTTATTTTATTTTTATTTAGTAAGGCTACTTTAATGGATATCCAGCCACCCATACTAGACCCAATTAGTATTTGGGGACCAGAAGTAATATTATTTAAAATTTCATTAGAATCTTCAATCCATTCTTTAATACTAGTATCAATAAATTTTTCAGAAGATTTTCCGTGGCCCGAATAATCAAATAGCGTACATTGAATTTTGTTTTTTTTGCACCAATCATAAATTTTTATCGCTTTAGTACCTAGCATATCTGAATTAAAGCCAGGAAAAAATAAAAAACCTATTTTTGATTTTCCTTTATAATGCTTATAGGCTATTTTCCTTTTATATTTTGTAAGTAATGTTTTATGCACTAAAGTATATCCATAATAAAAAATTAACATGAAGCCTTAATTAAATTATTTTAAAGAATTTTTATGAATTTAGATATTAAAAATTATTCAGTATTACAAGTTTTGCCTCACTTAAATAGTGGAGGCTTAGTTTCAGGAGCAATTGAGGTTTCAGAAGCTTTACAAAAAAGTGGAATGAGATCGTTTGTAGCTTCAGAAGGTGGAAGAAGAGAAAGAGAGATAACTAGGACAGGTGGAAAAGTTTTTAATTTTTCTTTAGGAAGCAAAAATCCTTTAATAATTTTTTTGAATATTTATAAATTATCAAGAATAATAAAAAAATATAAAATAAATATTATTCATGCAAGAAGTAGAGCTCCTGCTTGGAGCGCTTACTTTGCAGCAAAAAAAATGGGAATACCTTTTGTTGCTACTTTTCATGGAACTTATTCAATCCAAAATAATTTAAAGAAAAAATATAATAGTATTATGATTAAAGCTGATAAAGTTATAGCAATCAGTAGTTTTATTAATAAGCATATCCTATCTAATTATAAGGTAGATCAAGAAAAAATTGTGACTGTTCATAGAGGTATTAATATAGAAAAATATGACTATTTAAAAGTTTCTAATGAAAGACTAATTGCTTTTTCAAAAAAATTTAATATCCCCGAAGATTCTTTTGTAATATTATTGCCAGGAAGAATTACAAGGTGGAAAGGCCATATTCTTCTCATTGAAGCTATTTCTAAGTTACAAAGATCTGATATTATATGCTTGTTTGTAGGAGATCTTCAAGGAAGAAATAAATATTTTGCAGAGTTAAATAAGACTATAGATAAGTTTAAACTAAAAAATAATTTTAGAATAATTGCTAACCAGAGCGACATGTCGGTGATATACAAATTATCTGATGTAGTAGTTTCAGCATCTTTAGAGCCAGAAGCTTTTGGAAGAGTAGTAGCAGAAGCTCAAGCAATGGGAAGGCCTACTGTTGCAGTTAACCATGGAGGAGGGCCTGAGATCATTATAGATGGTGAAACAGGCTGGTTATTTAGGCCAGGAGATGCTAATGATCTAGCAGACAAAGTTAATAAAGCACTTAATTTAAACATAAATGATAGAGAAAAAATGTCAGTGAAAGCAATTGAAAGAGCTAAATTAAATTTTAATAATGAAATGATGTGTGCAAAAAAATTAAATATATATGCAGAGCTTATAAATAAGTAGTACTTAATATGAAAAATAATATTCTTGTTATAAAACATGGTGCTTTTGGTGATGTTATTCTGGCAGGTGCAGCTATGGAAGCAATAAGAAATTATCATAAAAATGATTATATAACTTGTCTCACAACAGAACACTTCAGAAATATTTTAGAAGAATCACCTTGGTTTGATAAGGTCGTGTCAGATTTAAAACCAAGGTGGAATAACATAAAAGGATGGCAAAATTTAAAGTTAATGTTTCATAAATATAATTTCACGACAGTTTATGACCTTCAAACATCTTACAGGTCTAATTTATATTTTTTTATTTTCTTTTTTACTAAAAATATTAAGTGGTGTGGAATTGCATACGGAAGTAGTCACCGGCATAAGAGTCTTAATAGAAAATTTATGCATACAATAGATAGGCAAAAAGCCCAATTAAAACTGGCTAATATTGAATATAATCACCTACCTAATTGGAAATGGTTAGCTAATAATTATAAGAATAATAGTATTGTCCCAGACAATAAATTTATTATTTTAGTTACTGGCGCAGCTCAACATAGATTAAATAAAAGATGGCCAAAATCCAGCTATGCATCATTAATAGAAAATTTTTCAAAAATAGATATGCAATGTGTTCTGATTGGTGGAAAAGATGAGTTCGATAATATAAAAAATATTATTAGTCTTGTAGATAACAATATAAAGAAAACGCCTCTTAATTATGCAGGTATTACTTCATATAAAGACATAGTATACCTAAGCGCTTATGCACAATTTGCAATAGGAAATGATACTGGCCCCATACATCTAATTGCAACTACAGGGTTATCCACTATAGTATTATTTGGATTCGCTTCTAAGCCTTCTCTATGCGCGCCTAAAGGTAATAATGTTACAATACTAAATAAAGGGTCTATTAAAGATATAAGTATAGATTTAGTATTTAATACAATTAAAAATTTATGAATAGATTGAAATATATAGAATATAATATATAGATTGATTAAATATAGTTTAATTCATATTTGTATTTTGTGTTTAAATATGTAATTTTCAAATTTTATAAAATTAATAAGTAACTAAATAGGAGTAAGAAGCATAGCAAAAAGATCTTTTAAAAACAATCAAATGTCTGAAGATTTACATAAGATTAATGATCAGATTACTACAGACCCAATTAGAGTGATAGATAGTGAAGGAGTTATGCTTGGAATACTTTCTCTTAAAGAAGGTATAGAAAAAGCCGAAGAAGTAGGGTTAGATCTTGTAGAGGTTTCACCTAATGCTAAGCCGCCGGTATGTAAAATTATTGAGTATGGAAAATTTAAGTACGCAGCGCAAAAAAAAGCAGCAGAAGCGCGAAAGAAACAGAAAACAGTTGAAGTAAAAGAAATAAAATTTAGACCAAATATTGACACTAATGATTATGAAATTAAAATGAGAAGTGTGAGAAAGTTTATTAGCTCTGGAGATAAAGTTAAGATTACTATGAGATTCAGAGGCAGAGAAATGACTCATCAAGATATAGGGGTAAAAGTTTTAAGAAGAATCAGGGAAGATTTAGATACATTAGTAAAAATAGAGCAGTTTCCGAAATTAGAGGGTAGACAAATGGTGCAAATTTTTGCTCCGAATTTATCAGAAAAAGCTGATTCTATGAGACAAAACGAGGTAACAACTGATAAGTAATACAATGTTTTAATAAGATTTTTTGTTTTTAGGGCTTGCAAATAGTGCCATAGAGAGATATAGAGAACTTTATTTATTGCATAGAATATATTTAAAATATTAAGGAATACATAGATGCCTAAAATTAAGACTAAAAGTGGCGCTAAAAAGCGTTTTAGTTTAACAAGTTCTGGTAAAGTAAAAATGGGACAGGCTGGTAAAAGGCATGGTATGATAAAAAGAACTGCTAAATTTATTAGAAATGCTAGAGGTTCAACTATAATGGTAGAAGCTGATGCTAAAATAATAAAAAAGAATTTTTTAAGAAATAGTTTATAATAAACTTCTATAAGAAAAGGGAAATATTATGTCTCGTGTAAAACGTGGAGTTACTGCTCATAGTAGACATCTTAAGGTTATCAAGGCTGCAAAAGGCTCAAGAGGCAGACAAAAAAATACATTTCGTGCAGCTATACAAAGAGTAGAAAAAAATGGACAGTATGCCTATAGAGATAGAAAAGCTAAGAAAAGGTCCTTTAGAGGATTATGGATTCAGCGAATAAATGCTGCAGCTAGAGAATTAGGTATGACTTATGGAGTTTTAATTAACAAATTAAATATTGCAGGTTTTGATATTAATAGAAAAATGTTAGCAGACCTTGCTGTAAGAGAGCCTGATTCTTTTAAGTCTATAGTAGAAAAAGTAAAAAGTACTTAAATAATAAAAGTATATTTTTTTCTTTATATAATCTTTAATTATATTTAGTTTTATCTTATATAATTTTTTATTAATTAGATAATAAAGGTTAGTATGTTAAATATTAAAGATTTAGAAAAAAATATTTTAATAGAGATCTCAAAAACCCAATCTTTTCAAGATTTACAAATAATTAGAGTTAGAGAATTAGGAAAAAAAGGCCAAATTTCATTATTAATGAAGTCTTTGTCAACAGTAAGTAATGAAGAAAAAAAATTTTTAGGAAAAGCTTATAATGAACTGCGCTTAAAAGTATTAGATGCTTTTGTAGTTAAAGAGCAAGATCTTAAAGATGTGGAAATTATCAATAAAATAAAAAATGAAAACTTAGACATAACTCTTCCTGTTAGACCTAATAATAATGATGATGAAGGAAAACTTCATCCTATAACCAGAACCATAGATTCAATAATAGATATATTTGCAAAGTTTGGTTTTTCAGTTGAGACAGG
>ENA-OWPI01001934-OWPI01001934.1-marine-metagenome-genome-assembly--contig:-NODE-1934-length-21005-cov-7.783066_pt1 | contig 21005 bp, 17 predicted proteins | sample MGYA00238138_ERZ651775 | MGnify/ENA primary metagenome ERZ651775 (study PRJEB26906, sample SAMN06265043) | marine metagenome | isolation source: Helgoland LTER site | place: Germany:Helgoland, sampling...
TCTATTTCGGACTGAGTTAGTTCAAACAGAAAGGCTTTTGGCATCGATAGCTCCTTTTGAAGTTTTGGTGACATTGCACCGATCCATCCAACTTCATTACCTCCCTTCATTATTTTTGCGGTTTGACCCATCTGAAGGGCTGAATGTTCAGCTGCCTCAAACGTAAAAACTTCTTTGCTTAGATTTAAAAGCGCCTCGACATCGGATTTAGCATCAAAAAAGTCAACCTCTCGATCTTGACCTGCCCATTGTGCGCCGTGACGATTACCCGAGATAATCCCAGCAATTTTTTGGATCTGACCTTCAACCTCTATTCCAGAAAAACAAAGACCAAGCTCGAAGAAACGCAGGTTGTGGTGCCCTCTTCTGAGATTAGATTTTGCAGAATCTATGAGGCCTGGCCATAGACTTGAGCGCATAATTGCCATGTCGTCAGAGATTGGATTTTGTAGTAAGATTTTTTTAGAATCTGGAGCCACTAAATCATGCATCTCGTTAGAAATAAAGCTATAGGTAATGACCTCTTGATAGCCTCTATGAACTAGTGCATTAGAGAGATCATTGGAGGTTATTTTAGCTTGTGAGGCCTTCGATATATTGGCATTGATAGAGAGTCTTTGAACTGGAATCTTGTCGTATCCATAAAGCCTAGCAAGCTCCTCAATGATGTCTGCTGGAATACGAATATCAAAACGAAAACTTGGCGGTATGATCGTCCATGAGTCGTCTTGATTCTTTTTAAAATCAAAATCAAGAAACTTGAATTTTGACTCTACCCATGAAGAATCCAAATCAAATCCAAGTACTTTAGAAATTTTATCAATGGATATTTCAATTGGCTCTAGTTTAGGCAATGACTTTTCATCAACAGTCTCGTTGATTTCAGATGCAGTGCCGCCGCATATTTCAAGGACAAGCTCGGTCGCTCTCTCCATTGCCTGGTGAGCCATATTGAAGTCCACCCCTCTCTCAAATCGAAGAGAAGCCTCAGTATGAAGACCATAGGACCTTGCAATACCAGAGATTGCAACCGGCTCAAAAAATGCTGCCTCTAATAAAATTTCGGTTGAACTTTCGAGTGTTGAGCTTCCCATTCCTCCAATCACGCCAGCAATCGCTATGGCAGATTTTTCATCGGCTATCACTAGAGTCTCTTCAGATAGATTCACGTTTTGTCCATTGAGAAGCTCAAGCTCTTCATTCTTTTTCGCTGACCTGACATTAATATTGCCATTAATCTTAGATAAATCAAAGGCATGCATCGGCTGACCGAGCTCTAAAAGTACATAATTCGTAATATCAACGATGGGAGAATGAAGCTGCTGAGAAGCACGTTGAAGTTTTTTTGCCATCCAATCTGGAGTAGAAGCAGTGTTGTCAACTCCCTCAATCACACGTGTTAAATACTTTGGGCACTCTTTAGGATTACTGACCGATGACTTGAAAGATTTTTTACCTTTTTGAGCAGCTTTAAAAGTTAGCTCAGGCAATGACAGGTCATAGTTAACACAAACCTCCCTCGCCACGCCAAGAACACTGAAGCAATCACCTCTGTTGGGAGTAATATCAAGCTCAATAATTTGATCATCAAGATCAAGAACAGATCGAACATTGTCACCAATTTTAGCTTTTGGATCGAGCTCAATGATTCCTTCGTGGCTATCTGATATACCCATTTCAGACTCTGAGCAGAGCATCCCATTAGATTCTACGCCTCTTAGTTTTGCACGTTTAATTTTGAGTTTGTTAGGGAGAACTGACCCTACCGTTGCAACAGCAACTTTTAAATCTTTCTTAACATTGGGGGCACCACAAATAATTTGCTGGAGTTCACCTGTACCAATATCCACCTCGCATAGACTCAGTTTGTCTGCATTGGGGTGCTTACCACAGCTGACAACATGACCGACCACCAAACCTTCAAATGGAGGAGCCACCGGTGCAATTTGATCAACCTCGAGTCCAGCCATAGTTAGTTTTTCTGAGAGCTCAATATCGCCGACATCTGGACTAACCCACTCTCTTAACCATCTAGTTGAAATATTCATAAATAATACCTTTGCACTAGAATTGATTTAAAAAACGAACGTCGTTTTCAAAGAAAAGCCTGAGGTCATTGACGCTATACCTGAGCATCGCAAGTCTCTCAACGCCCATTCCAAAGGCGAGACCTGAATACTCCTCAGAGTCAATATCAACTGCTTTCAATACGTTTGGATGAACCACGCCGCATCCTAACACTTCAAGCCAGCCCGACTTTTTACAAACTCTGCAACCCTCTCCACCACAGATCACACATTCAATATCCGCCTCAGCAGAGGGCTCTGTGAATGGGAAGTAGGATGGACGAAATCTCACCTTAAGGTCCTCTTTCTCAAAGTAGGCCCTTAAAAAATCAATCAAAAGCCCCTTGAGCTGAGAGAATGAGGCCTCTTTGTCCACTATTAGGCCTTCAACTTGATGGAACATCGGGGTGTGCGTGACATCGGAGTCACATCGATAAACCTTACCAGGAACAATCACCCTCACCGGAGGCTTTTGCCTCTCCAGGGTTCGTATTTGAACTGGTGAGGTGTGCGTCCTTAAAACGGTATTAGAATCAAAGTAGAAAGTATCATGCATGGCTCTAGCAGGATGATGCTCTGGAATATTAAGCGCGCTGAAGTTATGAAAGTCATCTTCAATTTCTGGACCCAGCTCTATTTCAAAGCCGGCCTTAGTGAAAATGTCCTGAATATGATTGAGCGTTTGAGTGATTGGATGCAGGCTACCTTTTTCTGAGTTCCTACTCGGAAGTGTTACATCAATTTTCTCATCAAGAAGTCTCTGATTTAGAATCTCCTCTTCAAGCTCCTCCTTTCGGGACTCGATGAGTTTCTGGATTTGGACTTTGGCTTCATTAATTGCCTCACCCATCTTAGGCCTCTCCTCTTTCGAGAGCTTTCCCAAGCCCTTAAGAAGGTCAGTTAACTCACCCTTTTTCCCCAAATACTGGACTCTTGAGTCGTCAAGAGCCTTTAAGTCCATAGCACTGGCTATAGATTTGGTGGCGTTGGTGATAATTTTGTTAATCAAAATGCCTAATTTAATTATTTAAAAGACTGTAACCTATGTTACAGTCTTTTAGTAAGATTTTACTACTGTGCTAACCCAGCTTTTGCTTGATCAGCAATTTTAGCAAAGGCATCTTTATCAAAGATGGCGATGTCTGATAGAACTTTACGATCAATCTCAACACCAGCTTTGTTTAAACCGTTGATAAATTGTGAGTAGCTTAAGCCATTATTTCTTGCCTCAGCGTTAATACGTACAATCCATAATCTACGGAACTGACGACGACGTTGACGACGGTCACGATAGGCATATTGCCCTGCTTTAATTACCGCCTGCTTAGCAACGCGATAGACTTTAGAGCGAGCACCATAGTAACCTTTGGCTTTCTTTAAAACTTTTTTGTGTTTAGCGTGCGCTTGCACACCTCTTGAAACTCTTGCCATAGTAATACTCCTTTAACTGTACGGTAACATTCTTTTAACCATTGGTACATCGACCTTCTCAATGGTGTCAGGGGAACGCAGCGAGCGTTTTCTTGAAGTACTCTTCTTGGTCAAAATATGCCTCAAGTGCGAGTGTTTACTTTTGTAACCGCCACTGGCGGTCTTTTTGAAACGCTTTGCAGCGCCTCTATTGGTCTTTAACTTCGGCATCATTTACTCCTTGACCCTCTTCGGGTTCAACTTTTCGGGCTTGCACCTTACTTTTCTTAGATTTGGGTGCTAGCATCATGCCAAGCTGGCGACCCTCCATTTTTGCCTTCTGTTCAACAGTGGCAAATTCTTCTGTTTCACTTTCAATTCTATCCAGCATCTCCATCCCTAACTCGCGATGCTGAACTTCTCGACCACGAAACCAAATAACTACTTTGACTTTGTCGCCGTTATCAATAAATTTAACCAAGTTTCTAAACTTGATTTGATAATCTGCTTCCTCAGTTCCAGGACGATACTTAATCATCTTGACGTGAGTTTTTTTCTGTTTCTTCTTAGCGTCGCTCTTTTGCTTCTTTAATTCATACTGAAACTTTCCAAAGTCCATCACGCGGCATACTGGCGGATCGGCATTTGGAGAAACTTCTACTAAGTCTAAACCTGCGTTTACTGCTAATTCAAGAGCTTCATCATTACTAAGGACTCCTAATTGCTCTCCCTTGTCATCGATGACTCTGACTTTTGGTGAGCTGATTAATTGATTAATCCTTGTAGTTACCTTATTTGGTCTTTTAATAATTACTCCTGATTTATTAATTCTGTCAACGCCTCTAGAGACATTGAACCCAAGTCCTCTCCGCCCCTTCGACGAACAGATACTTGGTTATTTTCTTGCTCCCGATCACCAACCACTAAAATGTATGGGTAGCGTTGCATCGAGTGCTCGCGTATTTTAAAGCCTATCTTCTCATTTCGCAAGTCCGAAATGACTCTAAGTCCTTGTTTTTTTAGATTGATCTCGACATTCTTGCTATATTCCTCTTGTTTTTGAGAAATATTGAGAATAACTGCCTGAATTGGAGCAAGCCATGATGGAAAAGCTCCCTCATAGTGCTCAATTAAAATTCCAGTAAATCTCTCGATTGATCCAACAATAACCCTGTGAAGCATGACGGGTGTCTGCTTAGAGCCATCCTCAGCTATGTACTGCGCATCAAGGCGCTCAGGCATTGAAAAGTCTGCCTGAATCGTTCCGCACTGCCATTCACGTTCAAGACAGTCTTTCAAAACAAACTCAACTTTTGGCCCATAAAAAGCGCCTTCACCCTCTTGAAGCTCCCATTCAATTCCTTTTGCATCAAGCGCTTCTGATAGTGAGGCTTCTGCTTGATCCCAGACCTCGTCTGAGCCCACACGCTTTTCAGGCCTTGTAGACAACTTAATGTCTATATTTTCAAAGCCAAAGTGTTTATAGACCTTAAACGTTAGATCGATAAATTCTGAAACCTCAGATTGGATTTGGTCTATGGTACAAAAAATATGCGCATCATCCTGCACAAAATTACGAACGCGCATGATTCCGTGAAGCGTTCCTGAAGGTTCATTACGGTGGCATGAGCCGAACTCACCGAGCCTAAGCGGCAAATCACGATAAGATTTGAGCCCTTGCTTATAAATCTGAACATGGCCAGGACAGTTCATCGGTTTCACTGCGTAATCTCGGTTCTCAGAGTGCGTTGTAAACATAGCATCGCCAAACTTATCCCAGTGGCCTGATTTCTCCCACATGGATCTGTCCATAATCTCTGGGGTATGAACCTCTTGATAGCCATTATCTTTAAAGACCTGACTCATATACTGAACAATGATCTGGTAAAGCGTCCAGCCCTTTGGATGCCAAAAAACCATCCCTGGGGCCTCTTCTTGAGTGTGGAATAAGTTTTGCGTTTTACCAATTTTTCTGTGGTCCCTTTTTTCAGCTTCCTCAAGTCTATGAAGGTGCGCTGCAAGATCCTCTTTATTCTCCCAGGCCGTGCCGTAGACTCTTTGGAGCATCTCATTGTTTGAGTCACCTCTCCAATAGGCGCCGGCAAGCTTCATGAGCTTGAAGGCCTTTAACTTACTTGTTGATGGAACATGTGGGCCTCTACACAGGTCAACGAAATCTCCCTGCTTGTAAAGAGAGAGAGTCTCATCCGTTGGAATAGACTCAATAATTTCAGCTTTGTAATGCTCACCCATAGATTTAAAGAATTCGACCGCATCATCCCTGCTCATCTCCATTCTCTCTATTGGCAAGTTTTGCTTAACAATGGCGTTCATCTTTTTTTCGATCTTCGCTAAATCTTGCTCAGAGAAACCATCCTTGTAGGCAAAGTCATAATAAAAGCCGTTATCAATCACGGGACCGATTGTAACTTGCGCTTTAGGATAAAGCTGCTGAGTAGCCTGTGCCAAAAGGTGGGCAGTGGAATGACGTATCACTTCAAGTGCTTTGTCGTCCTTATTGGTGATAATTGCAAGATCACTATCATTTTCAATCATGAAAGAAGTATCAACCAGCTGGCCATCAATCTCTCCAGCTATAGCAGCTTTAGCAAGGCCAGAGCCTATAGATGAAGCAACTTCTGCAACAGTCAGAGACTGATCAAAAGATTTAACTGAGCCATCAGGTAGTGTTACATTAGGCATAACTTCATGATTAAAAATAAAAAAACTCATTTTACCTTGATAGAGTCCATCTCTTTATCAAAATTAAGACTTTAAATATCTTTTAAATGGCACTTTAAAGGTATATTAGGCCGCTATGAAAATCAATCGCAAATCACCAGAATTTTTAATCCTCTTAATGACAATTGGCTCAGCAATTAGCTGGGCTGTATGGCTTAACCTGCTTAATAATTTTGCTATCGAAGAGATTGACTTTACGGGCGCCGAAATGGGGATACTCCAAAGTGTTCGTGAAATTCCAGGCTTCTTAGCGTTCACGGTGATCTTTGTTTTGGCTTTTATTAGAGAACAGAAACTGGCCTACATCTCCTTGGCACTCCTTGGGACAGGAATTGCCATTACAGGGTTCGTCGAGACCAATATGAACTTTTATCTAGCAACCATCATTATGTCGACTGGGTTTCATTATTTTGAAACCATTAATGGCTCGCTAACTCTGCAGTGGATTGAAAAAGATAAGACCGCTGAATTCTTAGGGCGGGTTATTGCAACTCGTTCTGCCGCCTCTATTGTTTCATTCAGTTTTGTATGGCTTTTGTATGAACAATTTCATTTTAGCTATTTGTGGCTATATTTACTGGGTGGCGGAATATCAGTGATGATCGTTCTTTACTGCTGGCAAAACTTTCCCTTATTCCCTGAAAAGGTCTCTCAAACTAAAAAAATTATTCTTAGAAAGCGCTATTGGCTCTACTATGCACTTCAGTTTATGAGTGGTGCAAGAAGGCAAATCTTTGTCGTTTTTGCAGGATTTTTGATGGTTGAAAAGTTCAATTTTAGTGTCGCTGAAATTTCACTTTTACTTCTTGCAAATGCGGCGATTAATGTCTTTTTTGCACCCAAAATTGGTAGGCTTATTCAAAGGTTTGGAGAGCGCAAATCTCTGATATTTGAGTACGTTGGGCTCGCCTTTATTTTTATTGGTTACGCCTTTGTCGAGAGTGGTTACTTTGCAGTCTTTTTGTATATTGCGGATCACCTCTTTTTCTCGATTGCCATTGCCCTTAAGACCTATTTTCAGAAGATAGCTGATCCTGCTGACATCGCCTCAAGTGCCGGCGTCTCTTTTACTATCAACCATATCGCTGCGGTCTTTATTCCTGTTGTGTTTGGACTGATCTGGCTTTATTCCCCTTCTCTTGTCTTTTTAGCAGGGGCAGGTATGGCCTGTATCTCACTCATTCTAGCCCTTAATATGCCGTCAAAGCCGGCACTTGGAAATGAGGTTTTATTAGGGAAATTTTCTTAAATCGAATGTCAATCGATAACTTATTGATTTAAATTTTTTTTTAAATTTTATATTTTATTCCTCGCATCAGTTTCGAAATGATATACTTATTTTTATGGTTTTTTTTGATCTAAATAAATGAACGAACAATTCAGAATAGCCCAAAAACTGGGGCTCATGTTTCGCCCCGAAGAGTCACTGCCTGAAGACATAAAATCATGGGCAATGAAACAACTCAAGGCCAAATCACCTGCTCTAGGAGTCAACAACACTCAAGCAAAAAAAATTCAGGTATGGCCAAATAAACTTCAACCCGACCTGCTCACCCGAGATAACCTCTACAGCGAATACAAATATAACAGACAGAGAGAAGAAATGGATCTGGCGGGCTACAACTCAGAAGCCGCCAAACAGGATAACGAAAAAAAACACTTGCTACTTAAGACAGACCAATTGAAATTTTCACACAGAAATGTTTTTGGTAATGATCAAGTCAAACTCCGATTCTCTTCCTTTTGGACAAATCACTTTACAACTGGAAATATTTGGGACAACCAAAACCATATTGGTCACATGATGGAGGAGGCAATCCTTGCAAACCTAAATAACAACTTCTCCGAAATGTTATACAAAGTGACAACACACCCATCAATGCTGGTTTATTTGGATAATTGCTGGAGCTGCGGAGAGAGATCTCAAACTGCGATATGGGCTAAACAAAACGGCGAGCAAGCTGGGCTAAATGATAACCTTGGTAGAGAGTTGCTCGAGCTCCACACTGTATCGCCATCTGCAAAATATACTGAGTCTGACATTAGAGGAGCTGCCAATACTTTGGCCGGCTGGGGCATATGGCCAGGAAGAATATCAGATCAATCAGAGTTGTTGTCAATTCCACAGAGACACCAAAAACTGTTAAAGATGGGAGGAACAATCAATTCCTGGGACTTCTTCAAACAGGATCATGCAGAGCCTGGCAATAAAAAAGTTTTAGGCAAGGTGATACCTGCTGGTAAAGGCGGTCTCAGACAGCTTACTGATTTTCTTGCTGCGCACGAACACACCGTCAAGCATATCTCTTTTAAATTGGCTCAGCACTTTGTGAGCGATAACCCAAGCAAAGCTGATACTGACTTTATAGCTAATGCTTGGAGAAAAAGTAATGGCAATCTGGATGAGATTCATTCTGCTGTAATTGAACGTGCAATTCAGTCCAAAGAGCCTAAATTTCAATGGCCAATGACCTGGCTTTTTCAAGTCATAAGGCTAAGTGATGCAAGATTTTTCAAGGGTTGGGGTCAATTAAATAGGTACGATAATTCCATAATGGAATCTCGTGAGATTTTTGAGGAGCTTGGCCAGGGTTTTTGGCATGAAAGACAGCCTGACGGTTACTCGAGTGACAAGAAAGAGTGGCTGTCTGGTGAAATGTTTGAGCGCCGCATTCGTTTTTCTGATGCCATTTATAGTGCTGGAAGGCCAAAATTTAAGGCGGATGATATTATGAATAGAATTGATGCAAGTGTTACAACTCGAAGCCTTGTAGCTAACGTTGGAATGAGTGAAAAATCAAAATTCATTGCGTTGATGTGTAGTCCTGAAATAATGGGGTTGGAGAATGCCTAAATTAAATTTAACGAGAAGACAGTTCTTAAAGACATCAGGGGCCTCATTATTTCTTGCAGGCTTACCCCTTCCAGGCTTCACAAAAGATAAACCTCCAGGAACGATTTCAGTCATTATGCTTGAAGGTGGAATGGATGGCTTAGCCGCTGTGCCGCCCATAGGTGACCCTGATCTTTCTAGAATGAGAAAGGGCTTGATTCCTGATGACTACCTAAAACTCAACTCTCTATTTGCACTGCACCCATCCTTTCAATACTTTGGTGGACTGATGGCTAAAAATAATGCCTCAATTGTTCATGCGACAAACTTTCCATATACTTTAAGATCGCACTTTGAAGGCCAAAACTTAATGCAAGGTGGTGGATTAAGTCCATTTTCGGAGTCCACTGGTTGGCTCGGAAGAGCGCTTGATCTAGCAATGCTACCTGGAAGATCACTCTCACTGGATATGCCATTACTGTTAAGGGGTACTGATAAAAACGATAACTTCTACCCAGCCAGTGTCCGAAGCTCCAGCAAGCTATCAACCCAACTTATTGATATGATTTCTATGGCTCACTCCAAGGAAGGCGCTTCAGTTTTCAACAAGGTCAGTCAAAAAAGTACTCAGAAGGACTCCATCGTTCCAAGAGACCCGGCCAGTTTAGCCAAATATGCCGGTAAGGCAATGTCTCAAGAAGGTGGCCCCCTGTCCTCCGTTATAAAAGTGACGCAGTTTGACACGCATGCCAGTCAAGGTGCCAATGAAAATGGCTACCATGGCAGGCAAATGACTTTGATTGATGACATTATTGCAGGATACAGAGAGGGGCTTGGTGATGCCTGGGACAGAAGCATTATCTTAACCTTAACTGAGTTTGGAAGAACAGTCAAAATTAATGGGACCTGGGGGACAGATCATGGTTATGGCTCTGCGGGACTTTTGGCGGGAGGTTCAATTACTAAAAGTAGAGTTATTTCTGAATGGCCTGGACTTGCTGACCGTGACCTATTTCAAAAAAGGGATGTAATGTCAACCATTGACTATCGCTCTGTATGTGCTGCCTGTATCGAGAATGCCCTCGGGCTTGATCACGATTTGATTGCGGATAAGGTCTTCTTTACCCCTAAATTACCTCGAGTCTACGACTATATTTTTTCATAAAAACTCAACTCACACCTTGGAGTGATATTAATTTGCTAAAAAGCAAAGGAGATTCAAAAATTATATGAATAAAATATACCTGCTTTTATTTCTGACATTGTTCTCTGTAAAAAGCTACGCAGGGGATTGTCCTGATGGTAGCGATCCGATTAAATCGATTTCAGATGATGGTACATACTTTGTATACAAGTGTGGTGGTAGTTCAAATAATAACTCAGCAGCTGATACGTCATCAAATAATACTTCATCGGTCAAAGCCTCAGAAATAGAGATATATGACGTTGCTTTTTCTTCTGATGTTTTAGAGGATTTACTAAATAGGATAGTCTCAAAACTGGATTATGACTTCAGTAATCATAAGTTGGCAAAAAGTGTTGAAGATGCAAACTGTAGGTTCACCTTAAAAAGAATCGTCTACGATAAAAGTGAATCAGGCGAATTGGAAAATTGGAACATGGCCTTAGGCTATATTAATATTAAGGATGCAAATGTAGATTTTGTTAAATCCTCTTGGAGGATGGGTGGACTCTCGATTGATCCAAGTTTCTTCATCGACGAAACAAATATAAAGCTCACAGAAGATGGTCACTTTGTTGGGAAAATGGCCTACTTTAATAGAAGCGTAGATAAAGGCGAAGTCCCAGAAAACCCTACATATCCCACTCTCATTAAACACCAAAGGTCAAATGCTGCAACTTTTAAAGATAACAAAATAGTTGAGGCGAAGTACTTTATTGATGTTGAGGATTGGGCTGGAGGCGTATTATTTGTAACCGGCTGCAGGGATGGTATTCTAGTTCCAAAAAAACCTAAGACAGTTAAAAAAGTAGCCAAAAAAGTTGAAACTAAAGAAAAAGCAACAGAAAACAAAACAAAAAAAGTAGCCCCAACCACTCAACCATCGACCTCTGCATCAGACCCAGTTATATCAAAAGTGGTTGAGGTTACTCATGGAGACAAACTTGTTATAAACATTGCCGAACCTCATGAGCTTGCTGACAACTATATAAAAGTATCTTTGAAAGATATTGACGCGCCAGATGCTACAAAATCATGCCCTAAGCAGATCGAATTTGGAGTCAAGGTAAGGGATTATGTCTCCAAAAGACTGAGTGATGCGTCTTCTATCAAACTTAGCAACATCAGAAAAACAAATACCAAGCTCATTGCACAAGTTATTGTTGATGGCAAAGATTTAGGTAATGAGCTCGTAGAAATGGGTTACGCATCTGAAGAGTACGGCTTCTGGAAGCCTTACTATTGTAGTGCTTTAACAGCGGTTCAAGCGGGCCAACAACTCTTTGATAAAGACCCTGACATGTCTATCTTCTGGCTTGAGCGCTCATTGATATTAGACCCAGATGGCAGCAACAATACTTTATCAACCTTTCTTCTAAGCCAGCAATATGAAAATAAGGGTGAGGAAAAAATATCTATTGATTATCTAAAGAGATCTGCATCACTAGGATGGGTCCAAGCAATGGAAGAGCTTGGACAGCAATATCTTATAGGCAACAGAGTCAATCAAGATAAAAATCAAGGGAAAAAGTGGCTTAAAAAGGCTCACGATAAGGGAAGTCAAATTGCTGAGACAATATTTTGCAACTCTCTTCCTGTTGCAAAACAAAACTCATGTAAATTATAGTTATTGCTCCTCTATAAATTCTATCATAAGCTGTAATGATTCACTCCCTCTAAATGAATTGACATTGAGTTTGTAAGCCACCATAGCCTTTTTAGATTTAAGCTTTTCTTGAAAAAAAGCGATTCCCTCTAGAACTGAACTTGTACCAACCAGCTTTAGGCTGCACTTCAGATGCTTCTCACCCACAATTCTTTGATCCACAAGCTCAAATTCACCATAAAAAATGGGCTCTTCAAAGCCTTGACCCCAGGGCGAGGCCTGCCTTAAAAGTTCTGCATTATTTAAGGTGATTTCAGCTGAATCGAGTTGGCCATCTGTTAGCAGCTCAATGATTGGTTTATTGCCTTTAAGATGTTTTGTAATTGCCTCAGTAAATGCATCTTTAAACCGCTCAAAATTATTAGGTTTAATTGTTAGACCTGCGGCCATTGCGTGCCCACCAAACTTCTCAATGAGTCCTGGATTGTCCCTATCAACTAAATCCAATAAGTCCTTGATATGGACATCTGGAATAGAGCGTATTGAGCCCTTTAAAACATCATCCGCTTTAGCAAATACAGCTGAGGGGCACTGATAGGTTTCTTTGAGCTTTCCAGCAACAATGCCAACTACACCCTCATGCCAAGACTCGTCATAGAGAACGATCGCAAAATCACTCTTATCAATGGCTTGATCTTCTACAATAGCCAGCGCCTCATCCTGCATACGGGTTTGCTCTTTGCGCCTTTTAATATTAAACTCTTCAAGGGTTTGCGCATACCTTCTTGCGTCATTCATATCTTCTGAGAGAAGGCACCTAATTCCTTGTGAAATGTCACTGAGTCTTCCTGCTGCATTGATTCTTGGCGCCACTGTAAACCCAAGGTCTGAGGCCTGTAATGATTCGATTGGCCTCTTGGTTAACTCAAGAATCGCCAGGATGCCTTTTGAGCAGTTCTTTTGACGAATACGCTTTATTCCCTCATTAACTAATATTCTGTTGTTTTGATCCAGTTTGACAACATCTGCTACCGTTCCGAGAGCAACTAAATCCAATAGCACTCTGAGGTCAGGATTCTGAATGTTATTTTTCTCAAAATAGTCCTGCTTAGATAGATAAGTTTTGAGAGAAGAAAATAAATAAAAACAAACGCCAACCCCTGCCAAATTCTTCGATGGAAAATCACAGCCCCTTAGATTAGGGTTAATAATCGCATTGGCGTTTGGAAGCTCATTGGGCGGAAGGTGATGATCTGTAATAATGACATCAATATCAAGTGACCTTGCTAGAGCCGCCCCTTCATTACTCGATATGCCGTTATCGACTGTAATAATGAGATCTGGCTCTTTGTCTCTCTTTGCCTCGTTGACAATTTCTGGGCTCAGGCCATAGCCATGTTTAAAGCGATTTGGAACTAAAAAATCGACATGTTTAGCACCCATAGATCTTAGCGCTTTGATGGCTACTGCGCTAGCCGTTGCGCCGTCCGCATCAAAGTCTCCAACTATCAATATTCGCTTATCTTCTATGAGGCATTTTTCAAGTAGTTCTAAGGCAATATTGAGCTGATCAAAGTTAGGTTTAAGCAGCCCTGGAAGAGCCATTGAAAGCTGAGACTCAGAGATGCCTCTAGCTGCATAAATTCTTTTTAGAATCGAGGGTATATCGTCAGAATAAGACTCATACAGGGTTTGATCTATCTGTCTAGTCAGCACTTCTTACAAGTCTTACGAAAGTATCAATAGTTTTATCTCGGGCTTTAGATCCGCCATAGAAAAAAGGTACCTCATAAGCGAGCGATGGATTGCTAACTACTGAACTCGATGTCCAGTAAGTGTTCATCTGGGTATTAGGAAAAAAATTGGTATCAATCAGCGTATCACTCTCACCGTAATAATCCACAATACTATTCAGCTCATCGAGTGTTGGAAGGCGCCAATCTGAATAACTACATAAATTGGCTTTGTTTATATCATTAATAAAGGAAAGTGTATTGCAGTTTTTCCCCCAGTAACAGTTCTTGCTAAAGGTTCCGTTATCCCTGCCGCTCTCACCATCAAACCAGGTGTAGGTATTAAGGGCATACTGAACCCCCTCCTCTGCACTCTTCACTTCCCAAACTAAAGAACTTTCGTGATCTACAACGCAGGGCCAATCTTCAGCATCTAAAGCTAAGATTTCTCCATCATTCGAGATCTTTTGCATCTCAGCACTAACTGAAATGCTCATCAAAAGAAACAAAGATGCTAAAAGGACTTTTTTCATGAAGTTGGTTTGTGATTCATATAATTAATATTCTACCAGTTATGGTGATTCTTAAAGTCACTCGAAATTATTCACTACTTGGCTTTTTCTCAAATATGAGTAAGGCCACACCTATAAAAATAAAGCTGTCTGCCAAATTGAAGACTGGCCAATAAAAACTATTAACGTGAACATCGATAAAGTCAATGACAAAGCCATACTGAGCTCGATCAATTAAATTACCGACTGCCCCAGATAAAAGGAGGAACTGTCCTAACAATTTTTGACGATACATAGTGGGTGTTCTTTGAGACCAAAATACAATCCAAATAGAAACCAAAATAGAGACCCCTAATAAGAAAGATTTTTCAATTAAACCGCCGCCTGCAAGAAAGCTAAAAGCGGCGCCCGAGTTATGAACGTATGTCCAGCTCAAATAGGGATTAACAATCAAAGACTGGCCTAGATCAAACGAGGTCATGAATATTTGCTTCGTGAATTGATCGGACAATAACAATCCAAGAAATAAGAGGAAATAACCTTTGTGCTTCATAAATACCATAATCAAAAATAATTAGATTCTAGAGTTAAAGATTTGCTTTAATTAGCGCGATCACTTATTAAGTAAACAGCAACTATTCAATCAATGTGTTTATAATTAATCTCTAATTGTATTATAAATATTGTGGAGGTTTCATGGGTTTTTTAACAGGTAAAAAAGCACTTATTGTTGGCGTTGCTTCAAACCGCTCGATTGCTTGGGGTATTGCTGAATCGATGGCAGCAAATGGCTGTGAAGTTGCTTTCACCTACCAGACTGAAAAACTCAAGGGCCGGGTTGAAAAGTGCGCTGAAATCTGCAACTCATCGATTGTCATTCCGTGCGACGTGTCTAGTGATGAACAAATTAATGAGACCTTCGATGAGCTCAAAAAATCCTGGGACAGCTTCGACATATTAATTCATTCAGTTGCCTTTGCTGAGAGAGCTGAGCTCGATGGTAATTATCTTGAAGTCACTACGCGTGAAGGATTCCTTAAGGCACATGAAATTAGCTCGTATAGCTTTACTGCTCTTGCAAAAGCAGCGATGCCAATGCTTAATGAGAATGGCGCCTTACTGACGCTCAGCTACCTAGGTGCCCTCAGAGCAATACCTAACTACAATGTGATGGGAATCGCTAAAGCCTCCCTTGAAGCCAATGTAAGGTATATGGCCGCTGCAATGGGAGCAGAAAAAGGTATTCGTGTAAATGCTGTATCAGCTGGCGCTATAAAAACTCTGGCTGCAAGCGGAATCAAAGGCTTTGGCAAATTACTTGATCACGCAGCAGAAAGCTCTGCACTTAAGCGTAACGTTAGCATTGAAGAAGTCGGCAATGTTGCAGCTTTTTTATGCTCTGACTTAGCATCAGGCATTACAGGTGAGGTGACCTATGTTGATGCGGGATACAATTTTTATGAGAAAGGCCCTGACTTATAACTCATAACAAATAACTATAGATCAATTTGAATTAAATCGAAGAAAAAAATAATTCTTTGTTATTGATAAATGACAGATTTTTAGTATACTTATCAGCTGATTTTAAAGATTATTTTCTATTTAAGAGGTAAAAATGAGCAATCGATTTCATTTGGCTATAGAGGCTGGAGAGCTAAGTAATACAGTTAAATTTTATACTGACGTGCTTGGATGTGAACTGGATATGTCTGAAGAAGGCAAATGGCAAGACGTAGATTTTTGGGGCAATGAGCTCACACTTCATCAGTCAAAACCCCGTCAAAGTGATAGCCTTGAAAGACATAGACATAGTGTCGATATGGGTGATGTGCTTGTTCCTCACTTAGGGATTCATTTACCCTTAGAAGAATATCAAAGAGTAAAGTCTAGCGTAGCCTCTACAGTAGGCTTTGTAGATGAGCCTTATATTAGGTTTGAAGACACAGACTACCAGCAAGAAACTTTCTTTGTTGAAGATCCTAACTTTAATGTTCTAGAAATTAAGAGCATGGTCAAGCCAAGAGACTAATCCATAATAAAGATTATTATTTATTGATCTAAAGAAGATCTGTAAAAACTTTTATTTCTGCGCCTTCCCTCAATTGCTTAATGAGAGAGACGAACATCTCATTGTTTTCCTGACTCAAATAAAGCGCTGAGATACCTGTATCTGCATCTTCTTCAGGAATTCTTACGCCTCCTAAATCAATCACTAAAGAGGTTAATCTATCTGCACTTTGAGCGCTATATGTATGCCTTCCCTCTTCTGGTTTTGATAAAGAAAATGATTTAGATGTCACATCATACGGGAGCTCACTAGCTCTTGAAATCCAACCTTCAGAGACCCACTCTAAATTATTTTCAGAGATTAGCTGATTAGCTGTTTGCTCATCACCACTTGAGAGTGCAGACGCAATACTTTCAGCAATGTCTTCTATCACTTCTTTTGCAGAGGCTGTCTTAAGGGTCGACTCGATTTGACTTTCAACTTCACTTAAGTCTCTCTCACGCTCTGATTGCAAGTCAGATAAAGCCAAAACAACAAATACCTCTGAATTGATCTCCATAACTTCAGAGTTCTCACCGTCATCAATAACTGAAGGGCTAAAAGCAGAGGCTACGAATTTTGGATCATAAAAACTACTTCCATTACCAAAATAGTCACTGGTTTGAAGCTCAAGCCCAAACTGGTCTGCAACCATATCTAGAGACTCTTCATAGGATAGATTGATGAACTCTTCTAAAGAATCAAAAAGCATTTTCTCTTTCGCTTTTTTAATATAAAGTGCGGCTAATTGCTCCTCAACTTGATCAAATGTCTGCATTGTTTCAGGCTCTATATCAGTCAGTTTAATGATATGAAAATACCCATAATCAGTTGCAACCACGTCACTAACATCACCAATATTCATAGCAAATGCAGCCTCATCAAATTCAGCGCCCATTAACTCTTTTTCAAAAAAGCCAAGATCTCCGCCCTCTTCACTTGAAGAGCTATCTTCAGAGTTTGCTTTAGCGAGCTCTGCAAAGTCAGCACCCTGATTGATCTGATCTAATAGGTCATTAGCTAATTCTTCACTCTCAACTAATATGTGCTGCGCCCTTCTTCTCTCTGGGTTTGTATAGAGTTCAGCATTGTCTTCATAAAGATTTTGAAGATCATCATTAGTTGGACTTTCAGGCTCATCCATAGCGTCTAATGTAAGTTCTACAAAATCCACTTTAACTTTTCGACCTTCAATAAAGCTTGATCTATTTTCATTAAAATAATCTGAAATTTGATCCTTAGAAACACTAACTTGATCCAGATAATTATTTGTATTAAGAGCAATATATGAAACCTCTCTTTGCTGAGATGCAAGATCATTAAGTTGATCAATTTGGATCGATGACATAAAAGCTGAACCACTCAGATTTCTCTTAATTTGTTCACGCGTTAATGATTTTGATTGAGCTAATTCATAACCAGCAGGTGAATAACTGTTAAGTCTCAATAACTGCGTATATCGATCTTGTGAAAATTCACCATCTACTGAGAATGCTTGATTTAATTCAATAACCGATTTAACCTCATCATCTAGGGTAACAATATCTAATGAGTTGGCATAATTTTCAATCAGCTTTTCATTAATCATGGAATCTAAAAGGGTTTGCTTAATAGCATCATCAATCTCTTGGGTGTAGGCAGCGCCTAACTGTTGCTGCAAGTTGCGTTGCTGTGTGTTTAATTCTTGGTAATAAACATTAATATCAATATCTTCTCCATCAACTGTAGCAATGGAGTTATTTGCAGAACGACTTACATAGTCTTGAATTCCGAACAAAGCAAATGGAACCGTTATTAAGCCAACGATGAGATACGCGACCCAACCTTTTGATTTATTTCTTATTGCACTTAACATAATAATATTTATACCAATAATGTTGATACTTTTTTAGTATCAACCAATTACAATTAACTCAAATTCAATTTGAGAGACCTATCAAGAGTCAAAACTAACTCGTGATTTAATTATTTTTTAGCTATAGGGATCTTGTATCAATGCAGATCTTACCATTTGCTTTGTGAAGCATTATACAAGGCTACGAAGTTCATCTATAAAAGTTTTTGTACCTTAAAAGTTACCCATATTTTTGTGATAATTTATCTAAAAGATTGTTAATATCATTTTGATCAGTATTCCATGCAGTCACAAATCGAACAGCTTTCCCGTCAAGCTCTTCTTCATTGATGTCATAGCCAGCATTATTTAAATAATCAATGACATCCCTAGGAAGATGAACAAAAACTTCATTTGACTCAGTTGGATAGGCTAAATTGATATTTGAAAAGGCATTTAAGCCTTTACTTAATTTCTTTGCCATTGAATTTGCATGACTAGCATTTCGAATCCATACATCATTGGAGACATAAGCATTTAACTGAGATGATATAAAACGCATTTTTGAGAGAAGCTGGCCAGACCTTTTATGAAGGAATGGAAAATTACCAACCATCTCAGGTTTAAAAAATATGATTGCTTCTGCAGCAAGGCAGCCATTTTTAGTACCGCCCAAGGTTAGAACATCAACTCCCGATTTCCATGACATCTCTGCCGGACTTACGCCAAGAGATACTAGACCATTTGCGAATCGTGCACCATCCATATGGACACTCATCTTATGCTTATGAGCTATTTTTGATATTTCTTGAATCTCATCTAGTTGATAAACTGTTCCTGTTTCACAGGATTGAGTAATACTGACAACTGAAGGTTGTGTCACATGAACATTACCAGATCCTCTAACAATCTCGTCAAGCTCTTTAGCATTAATTCTTCCATTACTACTTCTCATTGGATTCAGCTTAGCACCACCAGTAAAAAGCTCAGGTGCTCCGCACTCATCGGTATTAATATGAGAGAGTTCATGACAGTAGATTTTTCCATAAACAGGAGCTAACGCTGATAATGCTAATGCATTTGAAGCAGTCCCAGAAACTGTTAAAAAAACCTCGACATTAGTTTCAAAGACCTCAGATAATTTTTCTTTGAGTCTAGATGACCATTCATCGTCACCATAAGATTCTGAGATACCAGAATTAGCCTCAATGACAGCATCCATAACCTCAGGGCATGCACTCGTCACATTATCTGATGCAAATAAAGCATTCATTTTTTCTCCTAATATAAAGGTAATAACAGACTATAAAGTTATACTGGAACCGCAACAAGGCCAAGAAAGTCTCCATTGACGATTAGACCTGGGTAATGTCTACCCGTATAAATGCCGTCAATTCCCGCGAAATATTCAACAGGGGCAACTCCCGTTCTCTCTATGTTATGAACTTTCGCAACAAGTTGCCCTTCTTTAACTGAATCACCCAAATCAACGCAATGCTCAACAAGTCCAGATGTTTCACTAAAAATATAGCACCTTTGATCTGGCATATCTAAATTAATTGTTTCAGAAACCTCTAGATCTCCTTTACAAATCCCTGTATGCCTTAATAAATTACGAATTCCTTTTTTTGCAATTTCAACTGTATAAGCCGTTGTTGATCCGCCGCCGCCAAGCTCTGTACTAATAAATACTTTCCCCATATTTTCAGCAGCTGTATCATACATATTGACAGCATCGATCTCTAGGAGCATCACTGAATGAGGCGCGTTAAAAGCTTTCATTGCATCAATGCATCGTGACTGTTGCTCTTTATCATTTAGAACGTGAGCACAACAGAATGGTAAAAAATCTAATGTCTTTCCACCAGAATGAAAGTCAACGACAAAATCAGCAAGGGGTAAAAGAGTTCGATTAAAGTAATCAGCTATCTTTTCAGTAAAAGTTCCCTCTGGATTTCCAGGGAAGACACGGTTCATATTCCCGCCATCAATTGGAGATGTTCTTTTAGCAGCCTGGAAAGCTGGATAATTCATTCCTGGGACAATAATAACCCTTCCTTGAATGTCTTCAGAATTTATATTATTAGCCAAATCAAATAAAGCCACTGGCCCTTCATACTCATCACCATGATTTGCGCCTGTTAAAAGTATTGTTGGCCCAACTCCATTTTTCGCTACTGTTATTGGAATTACTATTGAGCCCCACGCTGAGTCATCATGTGAATGAGGAAGTTTTAGAAATCCATGCTGAACGCCGACTTTATCAAAATCAACTGTTGAAGTAATAGGAGATTCTCTCACTGAATTATATAATTAAAAATAATAAAGCGTAATTGTACTGAAACACTTTCATATTTACAATCTTAAGAAAAATGGCGGAGCGGACGGGGGTCGAACCCGCGACCTCCTGCGTGACAGGCAGGCGTTCTAACCAACTGAACTACCGCTCCATATTTCTTGGTGGGCGCTACAAGACTTGAACTTGTGACCCTCGCCTTGTAAGGGCGATGCTCTCCCAACTGAGCTAAGCGCCCAAAAAAAATGCCCGAATCGAATCAGGAAACGGGCATATTATACTTCGAAAAAATCTGATTAGTTAACAGATTCCTTTAATAATTTTCCTGCTTTAAATGCAGGTGCATTTGATGCTGAAATTTGAATTGCAGCGCCAGTTTGTGGGTTACGACCAGTGCGTGCTGCGCGTGCTCTTACTAAAAAACTACCGAAACCAGTAATGGCTACTGAGTCGCCACTTGCCAATGCGCCAGAGATTGCACTAGTTGTTGCATCTAAAGCGCGAGCTGCATCAGCTTTCGATAGACCTGAGTTATCAGCAATTGCTGAAACTAAATCTGATTTGTTCATTTGTTAACTCCTTAATTTTAAAAAGAATTTGTATAAAACCTACTAAAATAATTCTAAGGTTTAATTTGATTATCCATTTATAAACCCTTATGTCAAGGCGCTTTCAGCAATAAATAACCAAAATAATTGGGATAAACCTCAATAAGAAAATTTATAATATTTTTAAATGAACTA